>JACCDK012023950.1_pt1 | contig 46155 bp, 29 predicted proteins | sample 7445871 | NCBI WGS metagenome assembly JACCDK01 (sample SAMN15323436, study PRJNA562643) | freshwater metagenome | isolation source: river surface water | place: USA:Blue River Watershed | collected 2017-08-15 | reverse complement strand
CCTACACGGTCACAGGTACGGACGCCAATGGTTGTGTGAATACGGCGACGGTGACGGTCAATGTGCAGCCGTTGTTGGCGGGTACTATAAGCGGCACCCAGGATGTGTGTGCGGGCGCGACGCCGTCCGCAATTACAGGAACTGCAGCAACCGGCGGAAGTGGAAGCGGATACTTCTATCAATGGCAGAAAAAGGCGGCGAGTACCAACGACCAGTGGCAGGATATTGCTGGAGCAACCAATACCGGATTACTAATTAATAGCGCGTTAACTGAAACAACGGAGTACCGAAGAAGGGTGGCCGATCAAAGCGCAACGACCAACTACATCTATACCAGTACGGTTACAAAAACCCTTAGGACTCCAGGGGCTATTTCGATAACCAGAAATCCATCGGGTACTGTTCCGCCAGGCGATACCGTAACGTTTGAAGCAGTTGGCTCAAGCAGCTACTCGTGGGCGTTTGGTTCAACGGCGAACCCAGCAAACGCGGTGATCAATGCGTCCCAAACGGTTACCGTGACGGGTACCGATCAGTACGGTTGTACGCAAACCGCAAGTGAAAGTGTGACCGTAGCAGCACTTGATCCAGGTGCCGTTCAGATTGCATCGGCAAGTGTTTGTAGCGGAGCAGTGCCTGGCGCGATTACCCAAGCTTCCGGTGGAGGCCCAACTGGCGGAACCGGAACCGGTTACAGCTATAAATGGTACATTAAAACGGGTACGGGTAGCTACGTCCTTGTTCCGAATGCAACGGGAGCAAGCTACACGCCAACTTCGGCGATTACGAATACCACAATTTACCGCAGAACCGTGGTGAATTCTGGAGTTGAGTCAGTCCTTGGGGCAGAGGTTTCCGTGGGAATTGCTACAGCACCAACGGTAAGTATTGCTCCGGGCACCTCAACCGTGTCCTCGGGAACCAGTGTAACGTTAACGGCTACAGGGCTCTCAACTCCCAGCGGAAACATGACCTATCTGTGGACGCCGGGCGGGGCGACCACCGCAGCGATTACCGTAGCACCTTCGTCAACGATAACCTATTCGGTGACGACTACCGATGTACGGGGCTGTACGGCGACGGCGACGGCAAGCATTACGGTAACGTCAATCACAGCTGGGACCGTTGCCCCGACATCTGGATCGACCCCGGTGACGTTCTGTTCAGGAAGTCCGCACCGTGAAATGCGAATAAGTGGAGCGGCAGGTGGTTCGGGACAATTTAGCTACCAGTGGCAAGTCAGTACCGACAATGTATCGTTTACCGATGTAAGCGGAGCCACATCGGCTACCTTCACGCCTTCGGGTAACCAAACGGCAACGAAGTACTACCGAGTAAAGGTTTCTGATGCCAACAACACCAGCGCGTTCAGTTATACCTCGTCGCTGTCGCAAACAGTTCAGGCTGTGCCAACTGTTGTAGCGACGCGCAATAAAACCAGCCCAATGGCACTTACGTCGGTGGTGCAAATTTCAGGTACAGGAGCAAGTGAGTATCGCTACGTTGAGGGGGCAAGCAACGAACTCCAATCATGGACGGCTAGTTCAAGTATTAGCTACCAACCTTCGATTGCGGGCACTTCGGTGATCACGGTGTATGGAAGAACGAACGGGTGTGAGGCCAGCGATACCGTCGCCATTCAAGCCGTCGTACTTACTCCGGGAACCGTTACCAATCCAAACGGGGACTTGTGTGAAGGCGGAACCCTCGCTCAGCCCATTACTGCAACGGTAAGCACGGGTGGATCAGGTACCTACACGTATCAATGGCTATGGGGCAGTTCAAATACTTCGGTGAATAATACAATTGCCAATGCAACATCTGCCGACCTTAATTACCAAAGTCCACTAAATCAGTCTATTTGGTTCCGTCGACGCACCATGGATCAAGGGGTTGCCTTCTACACCCAGCCTGTACAGGTCGTCGTTCGTCCCAAACCCGCGGCGTCAATAAGTTCCAACAGAAATCCGTCTTCAGGTAACCTTCCTGATGGGGCCGAAGTTATATTAACCGCCCCTACGGGTACAGGGTACACCTATTCTTGGACACCAGGGAATGCTACGACTTCGTCGATAACGGTAACGCCACAATCCACGGTAACCTACACTGTTACGGTCACTGAAACGGCGAACAACTTATCGTGCACCAATACCGCAAGTCGCCAAATTATCATTGATCCGCTTCGACCAGGAACGCTGAGTAACCAATCCGTTTGTAGTGGCGCAACGCCGGTAATGATTTCGGCTACAGGTTCAGGCGGAGGATCGGGTTCAGGATTTACCTATACGTGGGAACAGAGTACCGACAATTCCACTTGGAATACAATTTCAGGTGCGGTCGCTGCGACGTACACGCCATCCAACCTAACGCAAACGACGTACTTCAAGCGAAAAATTCAGGATTTGAATGTGATTAAGGAAGCCGTATCCACGGTTACCGTTGCAACAAATCCGACCGTTACCGTAACGCCCGCGGCCCAAACCGTAGCACCGAACAGCTTTGTGCGGATAACTGGAGCGGGAGCAACCTCGTGGAGCTGGTCCGACGGCTCCAGCGTGATCTCCACAGGGTGGTACATCGATGTATATCCAACCCAAACCACAACGTATACCCTCACGGGCACCGATCAAAACAGCTGCAGCAATACAGCCACTTCAGTAATTACAGTGCAGCCATTTAATCCAGGCAGCATCGGTGCCGCACAAACTATTTGCTCCGGGCAAACCCCGGCTGGGCTGACATCGGTTGCCGATGCATCGGGGGGGTCAGGCACGATTACCTACCAATGGCAAGTTTCCAACGACGGCACCAACTGGAATAACATTCAAAATGCAACGGCGAAAACCTACAATCCGTCGGCGCTCAATGTGGACCAATACTACCGCCGATTGGCGACATCGGGATCGGTCACGAGTCCGACTACGTCAATATTAGTATCGGTAACTCAGGGGCCTCAAACGCAAGTGACCGGCTCGAATCTATCGATTGCCATAGGGGATACGGCGTCATTAAGTGCCTCAGGAGCAACTACCTATGCGTGGTCTCCGGCACAATATGTGCTTCCGTCGCCCAACAGCTCCTTGGGTATTGCGAATGTGAAGCCGCTTGTTACTACTACGTTCACGGTAACAGGAACTTCAAATGGCTGTTCAAGTACGGCTACTCTGACGGTTAATGCTTCAGAACTCGTTCCGGGCAGCTTATCCTCATCAGGTAGTACGACGATTTGCCCTGGGGCGATTCCGTCACCGATAAACTTTAATGTGAGTCCGTCCGGCGGTAGCGGTAACTACACGCGCCAATGGCAATTATCAACGGATAACATCACCTACACAACGATTCCAGGTGCGACGTTTTCTACCTACACTCCGTCAAACGGAATTTCCGTTTCAACCTGGTACCGGGCGGTGGTCAATGATGGCGGAGTACTCAAAGAAACTCAACCGGTTAAATACACGGTAGCAACCCCAGCCGTTCTTCAGATCAACGCGACCTACGATACCGTACCTCCCGGAGGCGGAACCAATGTACTCACTGTGGTTAACACCTACCAGTCGTCGTATGAATGGTATACGGGCTCGGTAAGCGGTCAAAGTGACGCAAGTGCGGTCTCCTCGAGGAGCATTGCTACGCTTTCAAACCAAACGACGTATTGGCTTAAGTACTTTGATGGTACCTGTTCTACCCAAGTAAGCAAGACCATTTACATTTCGCCCTTATCGGCTGGTTCTATTGGCTCCGACCAAAACGTGTGCGAAGGCTCAACCTCGGCTGCCCCGCTAACCTCGGTCCAACCCGCGTCAGGTGGTACTCAAGGGTCATATGAATACCAATGGGAGTCAAGTTCAAGTCAAGGTTCTGGATTTGCAGCGATTTCAGGGGCCACATTGGCTACGTATTCGCCACAATTTGCAGCTCTTAGCGGCAACCTGTACTTCCGCAGAAAGGTTACCAATGCCGGTATTGTGGCGTATTCAAACGTCGTTACGGTAAATCGAATCGCTCGTCCGAGTATTTCTGTGTCTTCGTCGGCCACCAGTAATTCAAATCTCAGTTCAAGTGCCCCGACCATTCCCAACGGTGCAACCCTAACCTTGACGGCCAGTGCATCGGGATCAAACGTTCAGTCTGGGGCCACCTATCAATGGAGTCCATCTACCGGACTTTCGTCCACAACCGGGACGGCAGTTCAAGCCAATCCCTCATCTACGGTTACCTATACGGTCACGGGCACCACGGTGGCCGCACCTGGTTGTGCAAATACGGCAACGCTCACCGTCACAGTAGACGAGTTGACCCCTGGAACGGTAGCTATTGGCGATGCTGGGGGTCAAGGATCATCATCCACAACGGTAGCTGTTTGTGCAGGTAGCGCACCATCAACCAAAGAAATCCGCGTCACCGCTGTCCCCACAGGTGGAACGGCACCCTATACCTACCAGTGGGAATACAGTGCGGATCAGCAGACCTGGCAAGCCATCGCGCCTGCCCAGAATTCCTCTGCTGCTGCGGCAACCTACCTATTTAATTCCACATTTGACGCAGTCAGCGCCACTCGATACTACCGACGTGTAGTTGCCAACACGGGTGTGACGAAGCCAAGCGCCTCGGTTCAAGTAACCGTCAATCCCTTACCGAACATTTTGATCACGGCAGAAAGCGACGTAATTCCGCCCGGGGGTACCAATGTGTTGACGGCAAGCGGTAGTTCGGGAGCATACACTTGGTACATTGGTTCAACCAGTGCCACGCCAGAGTCAAACACCTCGTCTACCTATACAATTGGCCTAGGGGTTCAAACAGGTCAGGTTACCTACATCGCCAAGGGAACCTCTAGTGCGGGGTGCGAAAACACGTATTCAAAAACGATAAGTGTTTCAGCGATTGTTCCCGGAGCAATTGGCACGAGCCAAAATGTATGTGAAGGAGCAACATCCGTGGCATTGATTTCTTCGTCTAGTGCGGCTACAGGTGGAAGCGGTAGCGGATACGCATATCAATGGAAAAGCAAGGTAACCGGGGGCACGTGGTCAACCATAGTTGGGGCCACTCAAGAGACCTTTCAACCGACCTTCCCAAGTGGGTTCAGCGCCACGACACAGTACGTGCGAGTGGTAACCAATAAAGGAGTTAAGGACTCGAGCAATGTGGTTACCTATTCGTTCGTAAGTAAGCCCGTAATTACCGTGGCGGCTACGGGACAACCTGGAAGCACGGTAACGATACCCCGTGGGGCAAGCATCCAACTCAATGCAACGGCACCCGCTGGTCAGCCGATTCAATCGTGGAGTTGGTCACCTACTACGGCACTATCGGCAACCAACACCCCGACAACCTCGGCTAATCCAATAACCAATACGACCTACGTAGTTACTGGGACCTCGTCGTCAAGCTGTAATGCCACCGGGCAAATTGTAGTCAACGTTTCGGACTTGAATTCAGGTTCGGTGATTGCCGCATCTACGAGCAATGCTGCGGTGAGCGTGTGCCGTGGCAGCTACCCAGGCGCATTCAACCAAAGTGTTGCGGCCTCTGGAGGTTCAGGGACCTACTCCTACAAATGGCAGCGAAGTGTAGATAACCAGAACTGGCAGGATATTACGCTGAATTTTAACGCTACGGCACAAAGCGTCAACTACATCCCCGGAAACAACGACACCCTTTGGTCGCTACGTTACTACCGTCGAGTGGCCATTGATATGGGCGTGCAATCAGCGTCAAACGCCATTGTGGTATCCTTGCTCCCGAATCCGTCGGTATCGGTTTCGTCGAACAAAAGTTCCGTGCCCCCGGGCGGATCGGTGACGTTGACGGCAACAGGTGGAGTTTCATCTTATCAGTGGTACAACAAGCAAGTCCAGATTGGGTCAACGCAAAGCATTTCGGTTACGGTCCCGACGACGAGCCGTTATGTTGCCTACACGACTGGAGCTAACGGATGTGGAGATTCTGCGGCATTGACTGTTACTACGGTAGCCCTAGTAGAGGGAAGTGTAGGTCCGAGCCAAACCTTATGTTCGGGCGGAACGCCAACTAGCCTAAATAGCATTGCTCCTGCGAGTGGCGGTAGCGGAACCTACACGTATACATGGCAATCAACTACCGATTTGAACTCGGCCTACACCGATATTCCCAACGCAAATCAGTCTTCGTATACTCCCGGAAACATATCGACCACGACGTACTTCAGAAGAAAAGTATCTGATTCTGGAATTGATAAGTTTACCGCGCCCGTTTCGGTAAGCGTAGTACCTAATCCCACCGTATCTGCGGCTGCGGCAAACCGCTACATGCCGCCGAACGGGACCGCCACCTTGACGGCCAACGGCGCGACTACGTATACCTGGACGCCAACAACTACGTCTCTAAACCAAGGCAACAGTCAGGTGCGGGTCCAAGGGTCGGGTGTCGGCAAAACTACCTATACTGCCTTGGGTGTTGACAACAACAGTTGCCAGGGAAGCGATACGGTTGACGTGTACGTTCGAGCCATAGTGCCGGGTACTATTTCTTCAAGCCAAACCGTTTGTGAAGGCGCCGCACCTGCAATTTTAACCGGTACCGCTTCAAGTGGCGGTAGTGGGGTATTCACCTACCAATGGCAGTCATCAACGGATAACTTGACGTTTGCGAACATTACGGGAGAAACCTCACAAAACTTGGTGTTTAGTTCGCCGGCATCGGTGACCACCTACTACCGACGCATTACAATTGACCAGCAGGTTCAGGCATTTTCAAACACTGTTACGCTTACGGTTAATCCGTTGCCCGTGGTTACCGTGAGTTCCAACGCAACCGCTAATACCATATGCCAAGGCAGCTCAATTACGTTAACGGCACTCGGTGCTTCAACGTATGTGTGGAAGGTGGGTACGGTCCAAGTCGGCACGCAATCCGTGCTCACGGAGTCTCCAAATACCACGACCGTTTATACCGTAATCGGAACCTCTGCACAAGGTTGCCAAAATGCGGGAACTAGCTTGACCGTGTTCGTGAATCCTGCCCCAGTGGTTTTGGCATCCTCTAACTATAGCCAAGTGCCACCTACCGCGCAAGTCAATTTAACAGCAACGGGAGCCACCTCGTACTCATGGTCGCCGAGCATTGGTTTGAGCAGTACGAATACCGCAAGCGTAACGGCAACCCCAACGTCTACGATACGCTACACGGTGACCGGAACGGCGTCGGGATGTACCGACACGTCAAGTGTATTAATCCAAGTGGTGCCGTTAAGCGGCGGTAGTATTCAGACGTCCAAGTTGGTTTGTCAAGGCGATACCCTCGGAACGGTTCGTCAAGTCTCAGCAACGAGTGGCGGCACTGGGTCAGGCTATAATTACGAATGGGAGCAGTCTACCGACAACATTACCTGGACGGCTATCCCAAATTCAAATTCACCCACCGTTGTTTTGGGCTCAACCACGGTTATCAATTCGATCAGTTTGCGCAGAAAGTCAACAAATCTTGGGGTTGTGGCGTACTCCAATGTTTGTGTGGTTCAGCCAATCAGTCGACCGACCGTGTTGCTTTCGCCGAATAAAACAACCGTGCCAATCGGCGGAACCGTGCAGTTAACCGCATCAGGAGCGACCTCCTACACCTTCCGGAATGCGTTGGGTGTGGTGGGAACTACCAACCCCGTTTCGCAGCAAATCTTCTCTAATACGAACTATTCGGTAGTCGGCCGCGACGCCAACGGATGTGTCGACACGGGTTTTGCTTCGGTACTTGTTCAGCGACTCCTGCCGGGCACTATTGGCCCTGCTCAAACCATTTGTGAAGGAAGCAGTTTCAATGCCGTTCAAAATACGGCCTCACCCAGTGGTGGAAGCGGATCGTATGTGTACCAGTGGCAAAAGTCTTCGGACCAGCTAAACTGGACCGACGTATCAGGGGCAACGCAGCTCAACTATGCTCCTGGAATTCAGCCTGCAACGGTGTATTTGCGGCGCAAGGTTTCCGACTCAGGTGTGGACACAACTACGGCTGTTTTGACCATGGTGGTAAATGCACGTCCCAACGTTCGAGCTAGTTCGTCTATTCGCGTAGTTCCGCCAGGGGCATCTATAACCGTAACGGCAACAGGAGCGAATACGTATACCTGGTCGGCTACGAACTCGACAGCGTTTACTACGGTTGGAACCAATGCCGCAGCAATTAACTCTTCGCCGTTTACGACGACTACCTACACCGTAACCGGAACCAATACCTCAACGTCATGTCAAGATACTGGGGTAATTCAGATCTCTGTTGTTCCCTTGGTGCCAGGCACCATTTCAATTGCGAATACCTCAGTTTGCCAAGGCGCGGTGCCGGGACAAATGAGTTCGGCCACATCGCCCTCGGGTGGCTCGGGTAGCTACACGTATCAGTGGCAGTTATCATCTGATGGGGTCCTTTGGAATTCGATCCAAGGTGCCGTTAGCCCGTCGTTTGTTCCGGTTGCTGCGGTAAATGCTACTACATTCTACCGGAGGTTAACTATCGATATGGGCGTTTCTGAAGCTTCAAACGTCCTAACGATCAATACGATTTCGCGACCGACAATTGTAGCATCAACGGCCCTTCCAGTGATTCCTCCCGGGGCTACATCAACCTTGCAAGCAAGTGGTGCGGGCATTGGTGGCACCTACGCTTGGTTTGTCCAGGGCTCGCAAGTGAGTACTGCAACAACCTTGTCGGTCACCCCATCGGTAACGACATCGTACCTCTTGGAGGGCACGAATTCACAGGGCTGTGTGAATCAAGACACGCTGGTGGTTACCGTTGTGCCCTTGGATGGCGGAACGGTAACTACGACGACAACTTCGGTTTGCATTGGCAACGGTGGAGTCGTGATTTCAAGTGCCAGCCCAGCAAGTGGAGGGTCATCAGTTTATGCGTATTCATGGGAACGCAGCACGGATAACGTGACGTTTGTGCAAATCGCTGGTCAAAGCGGAGCGTCCATGAACTATACCCAGGCATTGAGTACGCGTACCTATTTCCGTAGAAAAACCCTAGATAATGGGGTTGCTGCATACTCGAACACCGTTACCGTGGCGGTCAACCCTCTTCCTAATGTTGTGGCGAACACGTCCACGAGGAGAATTCCGCCCGGAGCTCAGGTCAGTCTAACGGGAACAGGGGCCAGTACCTATACGTGGACACCCTCATCGAGCTTCACCAACGGTGCAACGGGGACCCAAGTCACGGCAACGCTATATGCCACATCAGTTCTTACGGTTGAAGGATTAGACAATGCCACAGGCTGTTCCAATACGGATACGATCCAAATTATCGTAACGCCCTTGCTTGGCGGCCAAATTGGCAGCGATCAGTTTATTTGCTCAGGCGCACAAGCAGCAGCACTTACCAGCGGAGCAGCGGCGTCGGGAGGATCGGGAACGTACGCGTACCAGTGGCAGCAGAAGTCGCAAACGCAGACCGCGTTTACTGATATTGTGGGTGCGACGGGCACGACGTTGATTCCGCCGGTCCTCCAGCAAACGGCTACCTACCGAAGAAAAGTAACGGATATGGGCATCGTATCGTACTCGAATGAGGTTACGATCACCATATCGCCGGTCCCCAGCGCTCCAACAACGAGCGATACCACCTACTGTCAATCGTCGAATTTAACGGTACTCGTTTCCACACGTGTGGGTGCGTCATCGGGCCACACGTTGCGATGGTACGCTACGGGGGCTGGTGGGGTAGCAGATGTGAATTCGCCAATTTATTCTGCTGCAGTAGTCGGGGTAAATGATTACTACGTTTCTCAAGTAAACACAACTACTGGGTGTGAGAGTCCGCGTAAAAAAATCACGATTACCACCCGATCGTTGCCGAATGCGCCCATTGTTCCTGCAGACCAATTCTACTGTGTTGGACAGGTTAATCCGGCAGCATTAACCGCCACAAAAAATGCTGCGCCAAATGCACTGAATTGGTTTGACAGCGATGGCATTACACGGTTAACCTCGGCACCCGTACCGAATACTTCGGCGTCGTTGCAGAAAACATACTACGTTTCAGAAACCGATTTATTTGGTTGCACGAGTCCACAGGTGCCGACTCGCGCGGTGGTTTACCGCCCTGATTTGACCATGACTATTAACCAGACGGTAAGCTGCTTTGGCGGATCAAACGGTCAATTAAGTGTAGCTGCTTCGGGCGGATCAACACCGTACAGTTACCAATGGTCTAAGGGTGGAACGAACATTGCTGGGGCGATCCAATCATCGCTAGTTGGACAGTCTACAGGTGTTTATCAGGTGCGCGTCGAGGATGCACGCGGTTGTGCTACTACCGATAGCCGAACGTTAACCCAGCCCACGGACATTACGGTACAGGTCACCCCGCAAAATCCGCAGTGCTTTGGAGACAATGGAACCATTGCGGTTCTTGCGACGGGGGGTACTCCAGGTTACCAATATTCATTTGATAATGGCGTAACCTACCAGGTTGGCACATCTAAGTCGCTACCGTTTGGCTCGTACCGAATCAAAGTAAAAGATGCTAATGGATGCGAAAAGGCTTATGCCTCTAATCCGGTAGTTCTTCAGCAAGCAACGGCAATTGCTGCAACTATTACTGCAACTGATGTTAGTTGCTGGGGTTCGTCAGATGGTGTTCTGACCGTGAACCCGTCGGGAGGAAGCCCAAGCATGGTAAATGGCTCGCCGGTATACCAATACTTATGGAATGACGACAACCTTCAAACCACGCGCATTGCTACGGGTCTAGATAGCGGAACCTATAGCGTCACCGTATACGACCAGTACGGTTGCAACCGATCCTTCACCCAGCAGGTGGGGACACCAAAGGCCATTAAAGTCACGCAGATTTCGAAGCTGGATTTGTCGTGCTTTGGCAATAATTCTGGACGAATTACCGTGGCGGCAACGGGAGGAAACACCTTGTTCTACCGTTTAAATGCAGGGACGTCCGCAACAAACAGCATATTTAACGGGCTAAGTGCAGGAGAATACACGGTTACGGTGACCGATAGTAAAAACTGTACTGTTGATTACCAAGTCGCTCGAACCCTCACATTGTCCCAGCCTGATCAGCTCATTGTCGAGGCGATAGATGTGGACTCGGTTTCTTGCCGCAACTATACGGACGGTGTGATTCAGATTTTCGCTTCGGGTGGCAACGTTAAAAAATACTCGATTAACAACGGAATTAGTTACGTAGCTACTTCGACGTTTGGCAACTTAAGTGCGGGCACCTACACCGTAAGTGTTTCAGATGATAAAGGCTGCCCGGCAAGCTACGTCACCGGACTAACCCAAACCCAGCAGGTAGGACAACCCTTACTCTTGGTGGTTTCAGCGATTACCAAAACAGATTTGAGTTGCAAGAATTCGCAAGACGGACAAATTGTAGTGTCCGCTTCGGGGGGTAATTCCAAGCGATACAGCCTGTCGGGCGGCACGAATCTGCAGACAAGTCCGACGTTCGCGGGCCTAAATGCGGGCTTGAAAACGGTCACGGTAACTGACGTTAAAAACTGCCCGGTCACCTACAATGTTTCGCAGAATGTAACGCTTACCGAGCCAGATTCTCTCCTGGTGACCTCGGTGGTGAAGACGGATGTACTGTGTAAAAACGCCCAAAACGGAACAATTTCCATTACCGCAACTGGGGGTAACGTTAAAACTTATAAGGTAGTTGCCGCTTCGACGGCATACCAGAATTCATCGTTGTTCAATGGACTGTCGCCAAATACCTATGAGGTGACTGTTCGTGATTCAAAATTGTGTACGCCGAAGTACCTTGTTGGACGAACTGTTACGCTATCGGAACCTGATAGCTTGATTGTCCACGAGGCTTTGCTGGATCAGGTGAGCTGCAAAAACTTTGGAGACGGATCTGCAGAAATCACGGCAACCGGTGGAAATAGTAAGAGCTACAAGATTCGAAACATAGCTACAGCCCAACCAAGTCCTGAGTTTGAAAACCTTACCCCGGGTAACTACTTCCTTACGGTAACAGACAACAACAACTGTCCGACCTACTACCGAGTACCTAGGTCGTTCCAGATTACAGAACCTGATTCGTTGTTTATACGGACCAAAAAGGTAACCCCCGTATCATGTAACGGGTTCTCTGATGGTGCCGTTCAGTTAACGTCTTCCGGGGGCACCCAGCCGCACCAATTCGCTTTAGATTTTAGTGGAGTGGTAACTAGCCAAGAAAATAACCGCTTTAGTGGTTTAGCTCCTGGTGCATATATTGTTTCGTTGACCGATGCGAATTCGTGTCCATCGTTCACGAAAACCCCGTTGAGCTTCAACATCACAGAGCCTGCTAAAATCCAAGTTCAATCGGTCCAGATTAACGACATCACGTGCCATAGTTACCGAAACGGAAGTGTTCTTTTGAATGCGATCGGTGGAAATGCACCTCTAGAGTACACCTTATATGGCGATACGCTGTTTAGTCAAGCTAGTTCCGTACTCGACTCGTTATTCCCCGGCTTGTACACCTTTAAGGTCAGCGACTCCAACAGTTGTCCAATGGAAATGGCGCCAGGTATCTTTGCACAAGTCGCAATAAATCAACCGAACCCGCTGGTGATTTATGAGATCAAGAGCAACGACATTTCGTGCCACAACTTCAACGACGGTTCAATTATCATTAATGCCACAGGCGGAACCGCTCCGTTGAGGTATTCGTTGAACTCTGGATTGGTTTACAATTTTGCCAATACGTACGCTGGCTTAGTTGATGGTATTTATTCAATTAAAGCTACGGACGTTAACAACTGTCCGGTAGTGAATACGGCTCAGTCCGTATCGAGTTACATCGTTGATATCACGAATCCTGCTCCTTTAGCAAGTGCGGTCACCGTGGTAGATGCACTTTGCCATGGAGCATTAAATGGAACCGCGGAAGTCTTAGTTACCGGCGGAACACTAGCCCAAACAAGTACCTATCAGTACAAGTGGAAAGACATTAATCAAAATGTCGTTGGCGTTCAAGCACTACTCGACTCGGTGGCTTCTGGGTTATATGCCCTTGAAATACGCGACGATAACCAATGTTTGCTGACTTCGCAAGCCTTTATTGATCAACCCGATTCCATTAAGGTTCAAGGAATCACCAGTAAAAATGCACGTTGCTACCGATCGCAGGATGCCGAAATTTTTGTACAAGCAACGGGTGGCTCGGGCCTAACCTACAGTGTGGACGGTGGTACGACGTACCAAATACCTGCCCTCTTTACGGGCCTAGACACGGGTATCTATGCGGTAAAGATTACTGATGCAAACAATTGCGTGTCGTATCCAAACGGACCCTTCCAGGTACTCATTACGGAGCCCGATTCCTTTTACGTGAGCGGAAGTGTGCTCAAGAACATAGATTGCTTCGGCAATGCAACCGGTGGAATTTCCATTTTGGCCTCTGGAGGAAATTTGCTTGAGTTTAGTATTGATGGCGGATCTACCTGGAGTTTAAATCCTGAATTCGATAGCCTCGTTGCGGGTTCTTATGCCCTAAGTGTGCGCGATAGTGCGGGCTGCATCGGTGTAGGTACCGTGAACAATAACGTTGTGCTTACGGAGCCCACATTGCTGCAGGCCAATGGCCTCGTACTTCAAGGCGTCAAATGTGAGGTGGACAATAGTGGATCTGCTGAGGTACAGCCGTTTGGTGGTACGATGCCGTACTCAATCACGTGGGAAACCGGTGATACAAACTTCGTGGCGTTAGGTCTACAAGGTTTTGCATACGAGTTTACGGTTCTTGATTCACACAACTGCAGCTATGTTGGAACGGTCAAGATACCTACTACCGATGCGGACTGTGATTCTATTCCCGACGTTGACGATGGGTTTGATGATTTTGACGGAGACGGTTTGCCAAACTTCCGTGATGAAGACGCCGACGGCGATTTGCTTCCAGATTTGATTGAACGCGATTTGAACCGAGACGGAATTGTATATGATGACTGCGACGACGACGGAATGCCGAACTTCTTGGATGTCGACTACTGCACCGTATTTATTCCATCGGTGTTTACGCCTAACGGAGATGGAGCTAACGATAAGTTCATCATTCCAGGAATTGAGGAATACGAGGACAACTCATTGATGATTTACGATCGGAACGGGAACCTGGTCTTCTCCAAGGCTCCATATAAGAATGAGTTTGACGGCATGACCAACGGAACGACCTTCTTAACGAGTCGTGATGGACTTCTGCCAACGGGTACCTACTACTATGTATTGAGTATTCCGAGTCTCGATGTTCGTGAAGTCGGATATTTCTACATACAACGATGAGCATCATGAGGTTTAGAATTACCGTATTCATCGTTCTGGTTGCCATCGTGGCTCCGATTCGGGCGCAAGAGAACCCGTCCCTTTATGCCTACGTACATAATCCATTGGTTATTGCGCCTTCGTTTGCAGGAATGAATTCAGGAACACTCTCCGTGTTGTCGGATTACCGATTTGTGGGAATTGAAGGCGCGCCGCGTACTTCAATTACGAGTTTTGAGTACAAGTTGGTCGAAAAGAATTTAGGTTTGGCGGCTGCGTGGACCACAGATCAAATTGGACCAGTGCAAAACAACTCCCTTCATATTTCAACAGCGTACCATCTTCAGATTTCTCGCGAGGAATATTTTTCCTTTGGGATGCGGCACGGACTACATACCTTTTTGATGAACCTGAACGATGAGCGATTCATTGACTTAGTCGACGTTAGCATCAATACGGCGGTATACAACACGTGGTACTATAACTTGGACCTTTCTGGGTTGTACTACAGCAAGGATCGGTACTTCGGTGCGAGTTTGTTCAACGTGGTAAATGGTCAGTTCCTTATCGATAACTATACCGCTCGGAGCTTGGGGATTTTTGGTGGCGGGGAGAATCAATTCAACCGTAACGTCAAACTTGCATACTCAGGAGCGGTGTTCGCAACGGCGGGTAAACCTCTAGTGCTCAACGTTTATGCCCAGTACTTTGTGCGGCCCGAATTACGAGTAGGGCTACATCGGCACGATCGCGATTACGGGTTCAACGCGTTATTTGAAAATCGGGGCCTCAAGGTGTTTTATAAATACTCGTATCCGTCAAACATGCTGAGGTACTTCTCCAAGCAATCCCACACATTTGGCTTTTCATACGATTTTGTCAAAGAAAAACGCCGTGTTGAATCCCCCGTTTTCTTCCTAAACTAGTATGAGAGTCATTATAGCCGTCCTTCTAAGCATCATTGCCGGTGAGGCCGTAGCACAGGATGTGCCCGTCTTTTTGCGTTCAAACTATGTTGAGCGCAGAATCATCAAGACGAGTTCAGATGATTTTGGAGTAACACGACTAGCCAAAGGGTACTTTGTGTTCTGCTCTAACGGCCGAAAGGGGATGGCTCGAGTGTTTTCCAAACCCAAGGTTGACCTTTTTCTGTATGATTTAGCGACCAATAAGGTGTCACCGTTTGATAAATCAGGCTTGTGCGACATCGAAAAGTCTAAATACAATATTGGATCCATTTCATTCTCGTCGGACTTAAAGAATGTATTCCTCTCTCGAAACCGAGATTTAAAGAACTATGAAGGCTATATTCCTTTTGAATTAGTTCAAGTGGACATTGAGGAGCAAAAGTCAGAATGCTCCATCATGTCCTTTGTGAATAGTGACTATTCCTACCAACAACCTTTTTACGACACCAAAACGGAGACGTTGTTTTTCGTAAGCAACATGCCCGGAGGAAAGGGGGGCTATGACATTTATTTTACCCGGAGGATTGGGAAGTTCGGCTGGTCGGCTGTTCAAAATCTCGAATACGCCAACTCCCCCTATGATGATTTATTCCCAACACTGGACGCCGAGAGCAACCTGTATTTTTCTCGGCCGGTTGACGCGCGAGGGCTCGAGATTTTTTGTTTGCCCAACGGCGCCCGAATCCCCTTAGCACTCCCCGGTCCATTCAATACTGTTGGGGATGACTTTAACTTCAGTGTGATTGACAAGCGAAACATTGTGCTGGCGCGCGTATCTAAACGCAACGGTAACAGTGATATCTTTTTGTACAGCCTCAAATGAAGTCGCTAAAGCATTTTGCGGTTCATTTACTCGCGCTCTGTACAGCCGCCAGCTGTAGCGGGGACTTTATTGATATTTTAGATACCGATTTATCCATTTCCCCGTACGTGAATCTTCCGGTTGGCCAGGTTCGGGTAACGATGGCTAATGTCGTCCCCGACACGGGGTTGGTCACCCAAGATTCCAACCGGTTTTTTATTCGGTATGCCATTGATTCGGCCCTTACTGTCTATGCCGATTCGCTGCTTCCCGAAATACCATCGATCGCCTTCAGCGACAGTACCGACATTTCGAATGTAACGTTACCCAATTTTAGCCAAGGCGCCGATTTAACGTTAAGTGAATTTGGGCCCACGTCTACACTGTCTGGCGGATTAATGGTTTTCCCACCCCTAGGCCCAGTGTACGGTGGTAGTCAAGCGCTTCAAGGAAATTCACCAGTTTGTTCAGCTACGATTAGCCAAGGTAGTGTTTCGCTTACCGTTGGAAATTCTTGGCCAGTACCCGTGCAACTGAGCGTCGCACTCGTCAATAATGCAAACGGCACTACGGTAACCAACTTTGTATTCCCCTTAATAATGCCTGGCGGGAGCGCTAGCCAAACAAAGAGTTTGATTGGAAAGACGTTTAGTAACAACATGTCTTTTGAGATCGTAAACGTCCAAAGTCCGGGATCGAGCGGAAGTCCGGTTCCCTACACACCAAACGATCAAATTACGTTCCTGATTCAGTCGAATAATCTCGATATCAGCTCGGGAAGCGTTGTGTTCCCGCAAAGTCAGATTTTTGCGAGTTCCGACTTTTTTGATTTCAATTTGCCTACGGGGATTCGGTTGCAAGAAATTACCATTAAACGTGCCGTGCTCCGTTATGATTTGGCTATGCCACTTAATGGATTGGTTCAAACCGACATTACCATTCCCTATTCGGACAACTTTGGAAGTGAATTTGGTTTCAGCATAAACAGTTCGCCCGGTGTGGTTAGTGCGGGAAGAGTGGTGCTCCAGAACGTTCGAATTGACCTCTCGAAGTCCCCGGGTACGCCATACAATCGCTTGCCTTTTGAAATTGAGTCAAATATTGTTGGCACAACAAGCTGTGTGGGATTTAATTCCAATGATGAATTGCGTTACTTGTTTGAACTCGACAGTATTGAGTTGGATGCCGTGGTTGGGCAGTTCGGGAGTTATGAGCTCTCCTTAGAAGAAGAGTTTGAATTGGATGATTTACAGGTTGGGTTAGACTTTGACGAATTAGTTTTTTATCACCCAAAGTTGAAAATCGATTTTAAAAACAGCGTGGGAATTCCCGTGTTTGTTGATCTAGACCTTGAGAGTACGAATTCATACGGTACCCATCGAGAATCAACTTCAAATTTTGCGGTGCCGTATCCAAGCCAAAATACGTTCCCGCTCATTCGCGAGGGCAGCCTCGTTGTACAGCCGGACTCTACGGTTCCATTTATTGTTTTACCGAATCAGGACTTGAAGGTATCGGTGGAGGCGAAGATCCGTTCCACAGGCAGTCCCGTACCCCCGCATTTCATTCAATTAGGAGAGAACTTGAATGTGGGCATTAGCCTGATCCAAGAAAGTCGATTTAGTGTTTCAAATCTCAGATATAGAGACACGGTGCAAGTGAACGGTCCTGATTCCAGTGTGGTTGCTGACCTCCTTGAAGCATTTTGGGGTGTCTCATATTCGAGCACGCTACCTTTTGATGTGGCATTAGATTTAATAGCGCTCGATGTGAATGGATCGGTACTTTTCGCAAAGGAAATCACCATTGATGGCCCGAATGGAGAAAGTAAGGTAGACTTAGATGCCGTTGACATTCAAAACTTAACGGAATTGCATCAATTAGTTTGGGCAGTTCGATTTGACAGTCCACAGGCGTCAGGTTTGGTATTGAATGCGGACGATGGGATCATTTTAGAATTGAGCCTTGGTGGCCGAATAAAGCTCGAGGTCTTGTGAAGAAGGCATACGCGTTCACGCTATTCCTAATCGGGCTTTGCATGGCGGCTCAGGAGTCTTCGCACGCGCTCCTTTCGCCATCTCGCAGGCTAGCATCCTATACCGCGACTACCTTCCTGCCCAGGTACTTTGTTTCAGTCGCCAATGTAAATCCGCAACTGAATTTAAATTTTACCGTTGGTCAGCTTTTGGTTGGGGACCCTTCTGCTAACATAAAGAACTTAGTGACATCAAGGTTGTATTTGGGGGCTTCAAGCGAAACAGATGCAGACATCATTTCAGTTCTTTGGAAGAATCGAAAGGGTCACCGCACAGGCCTGGGATTTAAAGTCAATCTATCGGTCTTAGCGCAATTAGATCGTGATTTTTTGCGAATTGCAACCGAAGGGATTTTGCCTGAAGGTTTTGGCAATGAGCTAATTGATTCTAAGGGCATTACCGTTAATGCGCATGCGTTCTCGGAACTCTATTTTCATAAAGTTCGAACGCTTGGGCGCACAAATTTTGGATATAGGGTTCGGCTCGTTACCCCACTTGCCGGAGCACAAGTTACTACTCCCGAGTTTCGATTAGCGCGCATCAATGATGGGGTGACAAATGAGCTTTCCTTGGACTACGCCTTCACGGCGGCATATTACGGGTTTGATCCGCAAAATCCCGGGGCCATAAATTTGAGTCTGTCATCATTATTTTCAAAAAATACTTCGCTGCTTTTTGATCTTGGTATCGAGCAAGAGCTGAGCAATAAACTGCGAATTGGATTAAATGTACAGGGGGTACCTGGTGGGCTAAAATATGAGGGCGCGAGTCAGACTACATGGAGTGGCTCAATAGCCTATTCTGGACCGCAATTTGAATTGGGAACGGATTCGTTAAGTTCCATTTTAGGTGAATTAGTGAATTTTAATTTGGATAGTTTACTACCGACCGTAACTCAAGACCCTCAGGCTTCGATACAAATTCCTATTCGCTCAAGTTTTCGAATTTATGGTCACCGTTATTTGAATGAGGAAAGTATCCTTTCCTTAGCGCTCACCGCCCGACCTTCGATGTACCGAAATGATCTCTGGACGTCGGCATATATTTATGCACGTCCCAACAAATTATTTCACGTATCCTACGGTCTAAACTGGTGGACGAATAACAACACCGTTGAGGCCTCAGTGTCAGGGCGTATGCTTCTTTTGCCATACACGCGCCTAACGCTTGGCATGAGTAACCCATTTCTCCTCCCGAGAATAGCACCCAGTGGAGCAATTTTGGTACCGGAGAATTTCACCGGGTTCACGATATCTGCTGGTCTTTCTTTTGGTTTATACCGTGACGAGGAATTGTGAAGGCTTTTGCTCTTTTAATTTTAATGGGATTGACGTGCAGCGTGCATGGTCAACTTGTGGTATCTACGTACAGTTCCACTATGGTAAATGCCAATTTTATTATTGAGAATCACCGACAGCCAGATCGCCAGTCTCAGGAATGCATTTACCTGATACAATTTGATACACTTATTCCCCGATTGGAGCTGCATTTTTCGAGCAAAAGAGAATTAGATTACTTTAATAATTATTTGCTGTGTTTTGCGTCGGAATGCCACCGTGATCAGCAACCCTTATTGCTCCCCGGGTTCCCCAAGCTGATTTACCGAAAGGAAGTCCGAGGATATACCTTTGAAGGATCCTCCACCTGTTTATTTAAGCGGTATCGATTTTTACAATTTGCTAAAGCCATTCAGAAAAATGCGCGAAAAGGTGAGAACAGAGTTTCACTTGGCTGGCAACGGTTAAAAGTTCGTTTCTAATGAATCCTAAATACATAAACAATCGCTTTGCTCAAGAGGAGCTGATTTCTGTGCCCAAAATGGTGGAATGGAAAGATCTGGAGTTTTTTGTTTTTGGGACCTTCTTAATTAAAGAAGGTCGGCACAACGACGCCAAGTACCAGACAATTTTAGAGGCAATAGCGCGAAGTGAATTTGAATTAGGAGCTCAAGATGCATCTAAATTAGTAGCGCGCTACATCGCTGAGATTCTGCGTGAAGAGGATGCTTTAGCCAAGTTCAACCGCAAGCATTCGGGCCAAACTACCATCGCCAAGTCGTTTGATTTGTACACGCGCTACGGCCTTGAAGGCATGAAGTTACTCGCCGAGCGCAAGTTCACCAGCCGGCCCGTGCACGTAGTTCAGAAGCTCATTGAGACCTACACTACGACCCAAATAAAGGTCACGCCAAATCTTAGTACCCGCTTTGATGCCTTGTCCGCCAATCGAGTATTTGCAGAAATGGGACTATTAGTGGCGAAAAAGCGTACGCTATTTGGATCGGTACTGTCGAAGGATGTCATGTTTTTTCTTTGGTTTCTCTATATGGCACTCGATCCAGAGGATTACGCCGTGCGCTATCTATCAACGAAGCAGGTTGAAGATTTGGAGCGAACCTACCAAGCATACATACGTTCAAACGGAAGTGTGCACCAAACGATGGTTAAATTGACACGAGAGGTCAAAGAGGGTTTGCGCCGCTTTGATTGATTTGCCGTAGATTTGAACTAAATTTCAATCCATCATGAAGAAGTACGTAGTTTTAACTTTGGCCTTACTTAGCCTCGCAGTTCAGGCTCAGGATGCGGCACCCGCTAAGCCAAAGGCGGAGAAATCGGCAAGTGCAGATACTTCGTCGAGTCCAGGAGTGCTTGTTGGCCTTGGAATCCTTCCGGGGCATCAGTTGCGTCGCGATGGCTTTACGTCAACCCCTATCCGTGTTCAGGTCATGGGTACTCGTTTGTACAAAGGGCTGGGACTTTTTGCTGCGGTGGAGTTTGCATCGGCTGATGCCCCCTTTGCAGACAACAGCTCTGACCCTAACGATCCTTCGACCTGGGCCACTTCATACTTCCGCCACATGCTTGGACTTCAATACAGCTTCGGCAAGTTTGGAGCTTATGCAGGAATGGACATGTTTTCGAAGAATGGATTTTTTCGAAGCGTGGGTGAGGGTGGTACCATCGGATCTGGACGTAAGACACTGGGTGTCACGTACAATGCTTACAAAGGACTTACGGTGAGCTTAGATTTTTCGGGTTATGCCGGTCCAGCGATTGGTGTGAATTACGCTATTCCACTTAACGGACTCAACTAAGGCGTAAACTTATTTTTAAGGGGGGTGTGCTGAATGGTTCACCCCCCTTTATATTTGCACCCCATTTGCCACTTTAGCTCAGTTGGTAGAGCATCGCATTCGTAATGCGAGGGTCGTGGGTTCGAGTCCCATGAGTGGCTCACAGGCAAAAAGCTCTATTACCAGAGCAAGCATGCGCGAGTGCTGAAATTGGTAGACAGGCTAGACTCAGGATCTAGTGTCCGAAAGGATGTGGGGGTTCGAGTCCCCCTTCGCGCACGAAAAAACCCGGACCGCATGGTCCGGGTTTTTGTTTTCTTAGGAAAGCCGTGCTTTTGAAAGACTTAAAGCCTAAGCAGCCACGCTCCAGGGGTTTCAACGCGCACCTTATTGAGCACATCTAAAGCGACTTGTTCGCTGCGGAAGGGGCCAGTGTAAACGCGCACAAAACCGTTGTCTCCTGCGCTTGTGGAGCAAGTCACACCTGACTTTTTTAATCGAGAAACGTACTGAGCGGCTAGCTTATCACTTCGAAAGCTGCCCACGACAATCACAAATTGAATACCATCGGTACGTTGAGACGTCCCTGATTTTTGTAAACTTCCTGCTGTAGTCTGTGCCATAGTGCCGGGAATCATTCCTCGTTCGAGGCTATCGAGGCGCGATTCGACTTTTTGCTTTTGCACTTTGGTTACTTCAAGTTCGTCGGCCAGTTCGGCTTGAGCAATTTTTAGCTCTTCGTTCGTGCGCTTGAGGCTGGGCACGGATTCGGCGGCTTTTTTGGCTAGGACTAGCTCGCGTTGCGTGCGGCTTTGGGCCTTGCTCAAGTTCCAAGTGTAGCCGGCAGCCCCGATGAGCATTTGGTCGTCGTGGTCGCCTATGCGGGTTCCGCCTCCGCCAAGGCCGTCGAGGCCGTCATCGAACATGAAGTAGCGGTAGGTGAGCTCGGCGTAGACACGACCGGGTCCGTAAGGTATCGAAGCGCGCAACCCGAGCGACGCCGGTGCCGAGAGCGACCCCCAGGTGTACCGGCCTTCGTTAAGCTTGGTTTTGGTCCCGCCAACGCTTTGTGTGGTGCGCATGGATGCCAAACCCAGCGAACCGCGCGCCTGAACGAGGACGTTGCCCAACGGCCGGGTGTACCCGAGGCCAAGGCGGGGCGACGCGCCTGTGAGCTGCGACACCGCTGATGCTCCTACTGCCCGAACCGAATACAGGTCGAGGCCGGCGTGCATACTAAGGTCGTTCCAAACGGGCAGCTGAAGCTCGGCCCCGGCACTGAGGTTCAGGCCGTCGAGTCCGCCCTCTTGGGCACCCCATTTGCCAAAGGGTGATGCTCCGTCGCGAATGAACATGGGCAAACCGCCGTAAAGCGAGAATTCAGGGCTTTGGGCGAGCGAAGGCAACGTTAATGTGCCTAGAGCCAAGATTGTGAGGTAGTTCTTCACCACAGAGTATTTTTCCCAAAGGTACACAACCTACCTTTGCACTCCTTTTTCGAATACTATTTCGCTATGAACGCAAACTGGACCGTTGACGCCGATTTGAACGCGCGCCTTTCGCTAACGATTGAACGCAGTGAGTACGCTGAAGCTGTTGAAAAGCAGCTCGCCGACTACCGCAAAAAGGCGCGGATTCCGGGCTTTCGCCCGGGCATGGCTCCGATGACGCTGATTCGCAAGCAGTACGAGGGCCCAATTACCGCCGACGAGATTAACAAGCGCCTCCAAGACGAGCTGTACGCCTACCTCGAGCGCGAGAAAATTGATGTTCTGGGCCAACCCCTTCCGGTGGCCGGCGACGTGGACTTCACCGCCGATTCCAACACTTTTGAGTTTGAGCTTGGAGTGGCTCCAAGTATTGAACTTGAGGTGAGTGATAAGGTGAAAATTCCGTACTACGTCATGGAGCCCACCGACAAGGACCTCGACAAGGAGGTTGAAAACTTGCGCCAGCGCTATGGAGCGATGAGCGAGGTTGAGGCGGCAGGCGATGACGACCTCTTTTATGGTCATTTCGACGTCGCAACCAAGAAGGGTGAACCCTTAGAGGGCGCACCCCACAAGCACGGCCGCTTCGGACTCAGCGCGGTAAGCGGACGCTCACTGAAAAAAGACCTCAAGGCCTTGGCCAAGGGCGACAGCCTGGTGCTCGACGTGAGCGATTTTGAGAAGGATTTTGATCTGTACCAAGTTCTTGGTTTTACTCCCGAGGAGCGCGGAGCAGCCACCGGCTACTTCCGGTTCAAGCTCGAGCAGATCTACCATATTGAGCCCGCCGCCCTGAATGCTGAGCTCTTTGATAAGCTCTTCGGAGAAGGTGTGGTCACCGACGAGGCCGGGCTCCGCGCTAAAATCAAGGAGGAATTGACCCAAATTTACCAGCGCGACGCGGAGCAGCACTTTTTCAACCTGGCCAGCGATAAGCTGATGGAGGCGAAGTTCAAGCTTCCCGCGAAGTTTTTGAAAAAGTGGATGACGACTGCCGGCGAAAAGCCGCTGGATTCGGCCGAAGTCGAGGCGCAGTGGCCCAACACGGAGAAGGCCATGCGTTGGCAGCTCATTGAGACCAAGTTGGTTAAGGATCACCATATTCACGTGCACCGCGAAGAGCTGGTCGACTTTGTCACCGGGGAAGTCGTCGCCCGCATGCGCCAGTTTGGACGTGAACTGAGCGCAGAAGAGGCCCAGCCAGTGGCCCTGAATCTGCTCAAGGAGCGTCCGCAAGCCGAACAGTATTCGGAACAGCTTTTGCAGCGTAAATTGATGCAGTTCGTGCTGGGCGCCTTTGGTAAAAAAGAAATCAAAGCCACCTACGCGGACTTCGTCAAAGAAGTGAACAAAACCCAGAAGTAATTGATTCCCATGGATTTCGGAAAAGAATTTAAGCGGTACGCGATGCTCGACAAGGGCATCAGCAGCATGCACCTCGAGCACTACGTCGACGATTCGTTGACGCCCTACATTATCGAGGAGCGCCAGCTCAACGTGGCCCAGATGGACGTTTTTTCGCGCCTGATGATGGACCGCATTATTTTTCTCGGAACCGGAATCAACGACCAAGTCGCCAACATCGTTCAGGCCCAGCTGCTCTTTTTGGAGTCAGCCGACGCCAAGAAAGACATTCAGATTTACATGAACAGTCCCGGCGGCAGCGTGTACGCGGGTCTTGGAATCTACGACACCATGCAGGTGGTGGCGCCCGACGTGGCTACGATCTGCACGGGCATGGCGGCCTCCATGGGTGCCGTGCTGCTCTGTGCAGGCGCCAAGGGCAAGCGGTCCGCGCTCAAGCACAGCCGCGTCATGATTCACCAGCCGATGGGCGGTGCCCAAGGTCAGGCCAGCGACATGGAAATCACGCTGCAGGAAATCCTCAAGCTCAAGAAGGAGCTGTACGAAATCATCGCTTCGCACTCCGGCCAGCCGTTTGACAAGGTGGAGCACGATTCGGACCGCGACTACTGGATGACCTCCGAGGAGGCCAAGGCCTACGGTATGATCGACGAGGTGCTCGTCAGCAAGCCCCGCGCTTAAGCCCCGCAATCCATGACCGACGCCAACCAGTGTTCTTTTTGCGGACGTCCGTCCACCGAGGCCGGATTGCTGGTTTCGGGTTTGGATGCGCAAATCTGCGCCAACTGCATTGAGCAGGCCCACCACATTCTTGAGGAGGAGACCGACGAAGACGACGCCTCGGCCCTCGGGTCGATGGAATTGCCCAGGCCGGCTGAAATTCGCGCCCGACTCGACGAGTACGTGATAGGCCAAGACGACGCCAAGAAAATCCTTGCGGTGGCCGTGTACAATCACTACAAGCGCGTGCTGCACGGTGGCGTGGGCGACGAAGACCTCGAGAAGTCCAACGTCATCATGGTGGGCGAAACAGGCACCGGCAAAACTTTGTTGGCGCGGACCATTGCACGCATGCTGAAGGTTCCGTTTGCTATCGTCGACGCCACGGTCCTCACGGAGGCTGGTTATGTGGGCGAAGACGTGGAGAGCATTCTCACCCGTCTGCTCCAGGCCGCTGACTACAACGTGGCCGACGCCGAGCGCGGAATCGTGTTCATTGACGAGATCGACAAGATTGCCCGCAAGAGCGACAATCCGTCGATCACCCGCGACGTTTCGGGCGAAGGCGTGCAGCAGGCGTTGCTCAAGCTGCTCGAGGGCACCAAGGTTAATGTTCCGCCCAAGGGCGGCCGCAAGCACCCCGACCAGAAATTTGTCGAGGTCGATACCCGCAACATTCTCTTTATCGCGGGCGGAGCGTTTGACGGCATCCAGCGCCACATTGCCCGCCGCCTTAACACCCAAGTGGTTGGGTTTAGCGGAACCACGCAGCGCAAAGAGGTCGACGAAACCGCGTTCCTCAAGTACGTCACGCCCCAGGACCTCAAGGCCTTTGGCTTGATCCCCGAGCTCATCGGGCGTCTCCCGGTGCTGACCTACCTCGAGCCCTTGGATCGCGTGGCATTGCGCCGCATCCTTACCGAGCCCAAAAACGCCCTAATCAAGCAGTACGAGCGATTGTTTGCGTTGGACGGAATTTCCTTCAGCATTGACGACGAAGCCCTTGAAGCCATCGTCGATAAAGCGATTGAGTTCAAGCTGGGCGCCCGCGGGCTTCGCGGCATCGGCGAAACGGTCCTGACCGACGCCATGTACGAGCTTCCTGAAAAGGTGCACGTTACGGCAGATCTGGTGCTCCAGAAGCTATCTAAGCAATCGGCTTAGTGCAACGCGGAGCGTTGCAACCAGTTACTAGTAACTAGTTACTTGTTCGCCCGCAGGCGAACAAATGAATACGCGCAGGCATGCCGCTCGTCAGCCGGGTGGTCTTCGCGCGCCACTTCGGTAAAACGGTCGCGGTATTCGGGAAACCAGGTGTCGGCGCCAGCAATTTCGGTGTGCACCAAGGTCGCATAGAGCACGTCTACGAGGGGAAGGGCGAGTCGGTAGATTTCGCCGCCGCCCACGATGAACCCGTCGGCGCCGTTGAGTGCTGCCACGGCGGCTTCGACGCTGGCAAAAACGTCTACCCCATCGGCGGACCAGCCGGGCTGGCGGGTCACGACCATGTTGCGGCGTCCGGGCAAGGGGCGCCCCAGCGATTCAAAGGTTTTGCGGCCCATGATGATGGGGAATCCGCGCGTTTTCTCTTTAAAGTACTTCAGGTCGTTGGGCAGGTGCCAAAGCAAATCGTTGCCACCACCAATGGCGAGGTTCTGGTCGTGGGCGACGATGGCATAAAGCATCAGACGGCGACCGGAGCGGGAATGTGCGGGTGCGGATCGTAGCCGACCAGTTCTACGTCGTCGTAGCGGAAGTCAAACAAGCTCTTGACCGACGGATTCAAGTTCAGCGTGGGCAGGGCCCGGGGTTCGCGGCTGAGTTGAAGCTGAACCTGCTCCAGGTGGTTGGAGTAGATGTGGGCGTCGCCTAAGGTGTGCACAAAGTCCCCTACACCGAGGCCGAGGTCCTGCGCCATCATGTGAATGAGCAGCGCGTAGGAGGCGATGTTGAACGGAACCCCCAAAAAGATGTCGGCGGACCGCTGGTACAGCTGGCACGACAGCTTGCCGTCGACTACATAAAACTGAAAAAAGGCATGGCAGGGCGGAAGCGCCATTTGGTCGATGTAGCCCGGATTCCACGCTGAAACGATGTGGCGGCGTCCGTCGGGGTTGCGGCGGATGCCTTCGAGCACCTCGCGCAGCTGATCGATCGGGCCGTTGGGGCCGGGCCAAAAGCGCCACTGGTACCCATACACGGGGCCCAAATTGCCCCACGTGGCGGCAAAATCGGCGTCGGCAGCGATGCGCGCTGCGAACTCCTTCATGCCGATTCCGTCGAAGTCGGCCGACTTGGAGTAGGTGGCAAACGGCCAATCGTCCCAAATACGGACCCCATTTTGGCAGAGGTAGCGAATGTTGGTGTCTCCCGAAATAAACCAGATGAGCTCGTGCAAAATGCTCTTGAGGTGCAGCTTCTTGGTGGTTACCATGGGAAACCCGTCGGCCAAATCAAAGCGCATCTGGTGGCCAAAAACGCTGCGGGTTCCGGTACCGGTTCGGTCGGATTTGTCGGCGCCCTCGCGGAGCACGCGGTCCATTAATTCGTGGTACTGGCGCATGATTCAAAGGTACGAACCAGTGGCTGGCAACTGGGTACTAATTACAGGAGCAGCGCGACCAACGTAGCGGTGGTAAGCGAGGCCGCGGTTCCGCCCAAGACGGCCTTGAAGCCGAGCTCAGAAAGGTCTTTGCGGCGCTCCGGGGCCAGGGTGCCGATGCCGCCAATTTGGATTCCGATCGAGGCAAAGTTGGCAAAGCCGCAGAGTACATAAACGGCCAGGGTTTGGGCGCGTTCGCTAACGAGAAGTCCGCCCTCCATCATCTTGCCCATGGTTACGTAGGCGTAGAATTCGTTAAGCACCGTTTTTTCGCCGAGCAGTTGGCCGACGAGCGGAGCTTCGGACCAGGGCACGCCGAGGAGCCACGTGAAGGGGCCGAGCAGCATTCCGAAAATGGCTTGGAGGTTGAATTCGGTGTAGCGTCCGCCCGACCACGAGGCCACGAGGTCGTTGAGGCCGGTCCAGGAGCCGAGGCCGTTGGCGAGCAGCCCGTTGAACAGGGCGATGAGCGCGGTAAAGACCAGCAGCATGACCCCGACGTTGGCGGCCATTTTGAAGCCGTCGGTGGTTCCGTTGGCGATGGCCTCAAGCCAGTTGCCTTTGCGTTCGATGCGCACGTCGGCGACGTCGACGACGGTCTCGGTTTGCGGAACCAGCACTTTAGCGATCCAAAGCGACGCCGGAGCGTTCATGACCGAGGCGGTGAGCAAGTGGCGGGCAAAGAATACTTGGCGCTCGGGGTCGGTTCCGCCCAGGTAGCCAATGTAGGCAGCCAGCACGGCGCCGGCGAGCGTTGCCATTCCGCCCACCATCAGGGCCATGAGCTCGGAGCGGGTCATGGTGGCGATGTAGGGTTTTACGAGGAGCGGAGCCTCCGTTTGGCCTACGAACACGTTGGCGGCGGCGGCGAGGGTCTCGGCGCCTGAAAGCTTAAGGGTGCGCTTCATGATCCAGGCAAATCCGCCCACAACGCGCTGAAGGATGCCGAAGTGAAAGAGGAGCGAGGTGATGGCGCTGAAAAAAATGATCGTGGGAAGAACTTGAAAGGCAAAGAGGTAGCCAAACGTGTCGACGCGGCCGACGAGGTCTCCGAACAAAAACAGCGAGCCCTCGCGGGTGTAGCCCAGCAACGCGACAAAGCCTTTGCCGACCGCGTCAAACGCCGTTGAAACCCAAGACAGGTGCAGGATGGCGACGGCCAAGGCAAGCTGAAGCAATAGTCCTTTGCCCACAAGCATCCAGTCGATGGCTCGGCGGTTTGAACTGAAGGCATAAAGGATGGCCACGAGCAGCAGCAATCCGGCGAGCACGCGGAAGTAGTAATCCAAGGTAAAGTCGGTTAAAAAGCGTTAAGGTGGGCTGAATTTAGGTCAAAATCAGCCTCGCTGGGTGAGTTCGTCGCGAATGCGTGCCGCCAGTTCGTAGTCCTCGTTGGTCAGGGCATGCTCCAGCATCGCCTCGAGCTCATCGCGCGACGCCCGAGCTAGGGCCGGGTCGTCTTTGGGCGCAGGAGCGGGCGTACCAGCGGCGGCCGATTGGGTGCGGGCCGGCTTGCTACGCTTGGGGACGGCGCCTTGCTCGGCCTCGAGGCTGGCCTGCACCATAACCTCTTCGGTCGCGTAGATCGGGCAGTCGAGGCGCACGGCCAAGGCGACCGCGTCTGAGGGCCGCGCGTCGAGCACAGATCCCGATGCAAAATGGAGCTGGGCGTAAAACACGCCGTCAACGAGGGCGTGAATGACCACGCGCTCCAGCACGGCTTCGTGGGCGGTCAGCGCTTGAGCAAAAAGATCGTGGGTCATCGGCCGCGGCGGCGTCGACATTTTGTCGAGCGCAATGGCGATGGCCTGGGCTTCAAACGCGCCAATCACAATGGGGAGCCGGCGCTTGTCGACCTCGGCCTCGAGCAGTAGCGCGTAGGCGCCCGTGGGGCGCTCGCTGTAGGTGAGGCCCTTGACGGCCAAGGTTATCAGTGCGCCCGACACGACTTAGTTCAGGTGCTTGCGAAGGGCGGCCGTCAAGCGCGGAACAATGTCAAAGGCGTCACCTACGATACCGTAGTCGGCGGCCTTGAAGAACGGTGCTTCGGGATCGCTATTGATCACAACGATCGTCTTGGAGCTGCTCACCCCAGCTAGGTGCTGAATGGCGCCTGAGATGCCCACGGCGATGTAAAGCTGGGGGTTGACCTGAATGCCTGTTTGCCCGACGTGCTCGCGGTGCGGACGCCATCCGATGTCGCTCACCGGCTTAGAGCATGCCGTTGCGGCACCCAGTACCTGGGCGAGTTCTTCGATCATTCCCCAGTTTTCGGGGGCCTTCATGCCGCGTCCGGCCGAAACCACGCGCTCGGCTTCGGGCAACGCAATCGTGCCGCTGGCCAGCTGCTGTTCGACTAGGCTGGCGCGCAGCTCGGCGGTTGCGTTGCGGTCCTCAAAGGCGGCGTCGTTCCCGGCAGCATCTTTTACGCCCAAGGCGTTGGGAACCAGTCCGATCACGGTGCGCTCGGTGCGGCTTTCGCAAACTTCGATGCCCTTTGACGAGAAGGCGCCCCGAACCACGCGGACCGGGCTGTAGGCCTCGGGCAGTGCGGTGACGTTGCTGATTACGCTGGCTTCGGCGCGCACGGCCAAGGCTCCCGTGAGGGCACGGCCGTTGGCGGTTCCGCTGACGACGATCAGGCGGGCATTCAGTTCTTTGGCGAGGTCGCCAAGGAGCGCGGCATGCTGGGCCGTCTCAAAGTGCTGCGGGCCGTGCAGGTGGAGCACCTTGTGGGCACCGTAGGCACCCAGCGACTCGACGGGGGCCGAGGCGGGTCCAACGACCACGGCGACGGCTTGGCTGCCTTGTGCGGATGCACATGCTGCGGCGTACTGCACCGCTTCAAACGTTGATTTTTTGAACTGTCCGTTCCAGGTTTCGGCAAAAACGAGTACCATATCGTGGGGTTTGAGGTTGCTAGTTGCTAGTTGCTAGTTGCTGGTTTCTTGTTTTTGGTTTCTTGCTTCTGGTTTCTAGTTCATTAAAACGAGTAACCAGAAACAAGTAACCAATTGTTTAGATGACTTTTGCTTCTTCGTGAAGCTTCTGGACCAGCAGGTCGAGGTTTTGGGCGTCGATGATTTGTACCGCGGACTTTCCGGCCGGTTTCGCAAACGAAACGGGGGCGGAGCTTGCGGCCGCTCCGGCCGCCGCCTTGACGGTCAAAGGTTTGGTGCGGGCCGCCATGATGCCGCGCATGTTGGGTATGCGGAGTTCTGATTCTTCAACCAGGCCTTTTTTGGCGCCGAGCACCGCGGGCAGGCTGATTTCAAGGACTTCTTTGCCTCCGTCGATTTCGCGGCTGGCCTTGGCGCGGCTTCCGTTCGGCTCAAATCCGATGCAGGGGGTGACCACGGGCCAGCCCAGGAGTTCGGCCAGGGCCGACGGAACGATGCCGCCGTTGTAGTCAATGGATTCCTGACCGCAAATGATGAGGTCGTAACCGCCTTCGCCCGCCACCGCCGCGAGTTCACGGGCGACCTGAAGGGGGTCGGTCGGTTGGGCGTCGACGCGAACCGCGTCGTGGGCGCCAATGGCGAGCGCCTTGCGCAGCGTGGGCTCGACCTCGGCGCCGCCGACGGTCACGGCCGTGACCGTCCCGCCCAACTGCTCGTTGAGCTGAAGCGCGCGGGTGAGACCAAACTCGTCGTAGGGATTGATCACAAACTGCACTCCGTTGGGGTCGAGCGACGTAGCGTCTGAAGTGAACTGAATCTTGGCCGTCGTATCGGGCACGTGGCTGATGCAAATGAGGATCTTCATATCAAGGATTTCGGCGGGGCGGTTGGTGCCCCGGGCGATGGGCAAATTTAGGGTCCGAAGCCGTATTTTTGCCGACCATAAATACACGTAAACGAATGCGAACGATTCAATTCCGCGAAGCCATTGCTGAAGCAATGAGCGAAGAAATGCGCCGCGACGAGCGCATCTTCCTAATGGGCGAAGAAGTTGCGGAGTACAACGGGGCCTACAAGGCATCGAAAGGAATGCTTGACGAGTTCGGACCCAAGCGGGTGCTCGACACGCCGATCGCCGAACTGGGCTTCGCCGGAATCGGAGTGGGTGCCGCAATGAACGGGCTGCGACCCATCATCGAGTTCATGACGTTTAACTTTTCGATGGTGGCCATCGACCAAATTATCAGCAACGCGGCCAAAATTCACCAGATGTCGGGCGGTCAGTTCACGATTCCGATCGTGTTCCGCGGACCCACCGCCAGCGCCGGCCAGCTGGGAGCCACCCACTCGCAAGCGTTTGAAAGCTGGTACGCCAACTGCCCTGGCTTGAAAGTGGTGGTGCCGAGCACCGTATACGACGCCAAAGGCCTGCTCAAGGCCGCGATTCGCGACGAGGACCCCGTCATCTTTATGGAGTCCGAGCAGATGTACGGCGACAAGGGCGAGGTGCCCGAAGGCGAGTACGTGCTGCCCATCGGCGTGGCCGACATCAAGCGCCCCGGTACCGACGTTACGATTGTTTCGTTTGGTAAAATCATGAAGGTGGCGCTGGCCGCCGCCGAGGAGCTCGCCAAAGAGGGCATCAGCTGCGAGGTAATCGACCTGCGCACGGTTCGTCCGATTGACTACGATACGGTAATTGAATCCGTGAAAAAGACCAACCGCCTGGTATGCGTCGAAGAGGCATGGCCGCTTGGAAGCATCAGTACCGAGATCAGCTACATGGTTCAAAAGCGCGCGTTCGACTACCTCGATGCGCCGGTGATCCGCATTACGACGGCCGATACGCCGGCCGCCTACGCGCCGACGCTGATGGAGGCCTTTTTGCCCAACCCGGCCCGCGTCATCAAGGCAGTCCGCGAGGTGATGTATGTAAACAAGTAACGAGGTACTAGCTACTAGTTTTTTGTTTCACGCTATCTTCGCGGCCCTGAAATTTTTACCTAAAATCCTAAACCAAACCACCTAACGCACGTATAATATGGAAATTCAGTACCTCGTTCCCGTCCTTGGCCTCGTCGGTCTGGTCGTAATGATTTTTAAAGCCATTTGGGTCGGAAAGCAAGATTCAGGCGACGCCAACATGGTGGAATTGGCAGGCTACATTGCGCGCGGTTCGCAGGCCTTTTTGCGTGCGGAATGGAAAGTTCTGGGCGTTTTTGTCGTAATCGCTGCCGCCTTGCTTGCGTGGTCCGCGGAACTCGAGGCCGTGGCCGCCCACACCGACTGGGTTATCGCGGTTGCCTTCGTTATCGGTGCCGTGTTCAGCGCGTTTGCGGGATGGATCGGCATGAACATCGCCACCAAAGCCAACGTGCGCACCACCCAAGCGGCCCGCACGTCTCTGGCACAAGCCCTCAAAGTATCGTTCACGGGCGGAACCGTTATGGGACTCGGCGTTGCCGGCCTTGCGGTCCTCGGCCTCGGAACCCTCTACATCGTCTTTACCGGCATGTACGAAAACGTCGCCCAGGCCCTTGAGGTCCTCGCCGGCTTCTCCCTTGGCGCGGAATCAATCGCCCTTTTCGCCCGCGTAGGTGGTGGTATCTACACGAAGGCTGCCGACGTCGGTGCCGACCTGGTAGGTAAAGTTGAAGCAGGTATTCCTGAAGACGACCCCCGCAACCCCGCCACCATCGCCGACAACGTAGGCGACAACGTGGGTGACGTTGCTGGTATGGGTGCCGACCTCTTCGGTTCGTACGTGGCCACCATGCTCGCTACGATGGTCCTCGGCCGCGAGGTCGTGAGCCAAGACAACTTTGGCGGAATGGCTCCGATCCTTCTCCCAATGGTGATTGCCGGCCTCGGAATCATCTTCTCGATCATTGGAACCTTCTTCGTGCGCATTAAAGGCGAAGACAGCAGCGTCATGAACGCCCTCAACTTGGGCAACTGGAGCTCGATGGTCTTGACTGCGGTTTCGTCGTACTTCGTGATTGACTACATGCTTCCGGAGACCATGACGTTTGCCCGCCACGGTTCGGAATTGGTCATCACCAGCATGAACGTGTTTTGGAGCATCATTCTCGGCCTCGTGGTCGGAACCTTGATGAGCATCGTTACCGAGTACTACACGTCAATGGGACGCCGTCCGGTCGACAGCATCGTTCAGAAGTCGGGCACGGGCCACGGAACCAACGTTATCGGCGGCCTCGCCGTGGGCATGGAGTCAACCGTGCTACCGATCATCATTTTGGCTGCGGGTATTTACGGTTCGTTCGCCCTTGCGGGCTTGTACGGGGTGGCCATCGCTGCCGCCGGTATGATGGCCACGACCGCGATGCAGCTCGCCATTGACGCCTTCGGTCCGATTGCCGACAACGCGGGCGGAATCGCCGAGATGAGCCACCTCCCCAGCGAGGTTCGCGAGCGCACCGACAACCTCGATGCGGTAGGCAACACGACGGCCGCTACGGGTAAGGGATTCGCCATCGCCTCCGCGGCCTTGACTGCCCTGGCGCTCTTCGCTGCCTACGTAGGACTGGCCGGCATCGACGGCATCGACATCTACAAGGCCGACGTGCTGGCTATGCTCTTTGTTGGAGCGATGATTCCGTTCTTCTTCAGCTCCCTCGCCATCAGCGCGGTGGGTAAGGCGGCCATGGAAATGGTGCGCGAAGTTCGCCGCCAGTTCCGCGAGATACCCGGAATCATGGAAGGCACCGGCAAGCCCGAGTACGAGAAGTGCGTCGAGATCTCGACCCAAGCTTCGATTAAAGAAATGGTCGCCCCCGGCGCCTTGGCGTTGATCGCTCCGGTTCTCGTCGGATTCACCATGGGCCCCGAAGCCCTCGGCGGTTTGCTCGCGGGCATCACCGTCAGCGGAGTACTCATGGGCATGTTCCAGAACAACGCCGGTGGCGCGTGGGACAACGCCAAGAAGAGCTTCGAAAAAGGCGTGGTGATCGACGGCGAGCCGTTTAAAAAAGGTAGCGAGCCGCACAAAGCCGCGGTTACAGGAGACACCGTGGGAGATCCCTTCAAGGATACTTCAGGTCCGTCGATGAACATCCTGATCAAGCTTACGTCGATTGTTGCCCTCGTGATTGCGCCGTTCATCGCCATCGACGGCGCCGGACACGCCGACCACAGCGCCCCAGCAACCGAGGAGGCTGCGCATGTATGCACGCCCGAGTGCATGTCGAGCGGTAGCTGCCCGATGCACCAAGAGGCTCCCGCTGAGGGCACTGAAGCCGTTCCCGCCGAAGGCGACGCCGCGGCCCACAGCTGCACTAAGGCTTGCGAAGCCGAGGGCGCGAAGTGCCCGCACCACGCCTAAGCTGCGCGAGACCCTAAATAAAAAACCCGCCACTGGCGGGTTTTTTTATGCACTGAGGTGCGAAGCGAAGCAAACGCTTAGAGAAGGGTTTCTTGGTCGTTGACCACGTACTGACGAATCGACTCGACTTGGCGCTTGAGCTTGGCCACGTAGCGGTCCCGCTCGGCCTTGGCTACCGACGACATCTCGGTGGAGCGCGAGCAGACCTGGCGAATCCAGGCCATGGTCGTTTCGGCAAACGCTGGCTGGCTTGTTTCGATAAAGTTGAACGTGTTGTAGCTCAAAAAGGTGCGGGGACCTGAGGGGTGCTCGAGTACCACACCGTTGTTTCCGAGCGAAAGTTCACTTAAAAACAAGCGGAACGGGGCACCAACTGCCGCATTTTTGGCGGGAACCCACTTGCGTCCCGCCTCTGCCTGTGCCCAAAGACGATCGGTTAAGGTGTCCAGCTCGTCGAGAAGTCCGAGGGCCACGTCGCGCGACTTGATAAGTCCGGTGTCCCACAGAAACTGAATTTGCTTAAGGGTGCCGTAGTAGCACATCGGTGTCCAGATTTCAGTTCCCGGAATCCCGGCGTAGGCCTGGCAGACTACTTGGCGGGCAGCCTCCCGCTCAGGCGGAAGCTGAAAGTCGTCCAGCGTCAGACCTTGAAATTCGGGAATCCCAATGATGGTGCGCGCCCAGTAGTAGGTCTTCATGCGCGCCATTTCGGGCAGTTGGTAAATGTAAAACAGCGGAAAATCCATGGCCGCATAGTACATGTGCAGGTCTTCGCGCTGCTTTTCGAGGTCGAGCATCCGATCCACCACGCGCCGGGTGTATTCGGCGTAGTCGGTCAGGCTTCGAATGGGTTTACCGGCGTCAAATTCGACGCGCTCGTTGCCGTCTTTAAATAAGTAGTCGAGCGAAATGTCGTACTTGCGCGAAACCACCACGGCCTCGTTAAACGTCAATGCCGTTTCGCCACGTATGCGGCGGTAGGCTGAATCAATGCCAATATTGAGGAGCTCGGCGAGCTCTTCGGCCCACTGAATGCGCTGCGGCAGGCGCGATCGAGCGTGTTCGAGAAAAAGTACTTGAGAACTGCGGTCCATTCGGCCAAACTAACGAAAAGATGGGCTATTCCAACACTTCGGTGAGTACCGGGTTTTGCCGGTTTTGTGCCAAGGCCTCAACCAGGAGTTCTTCAAGCACGGCTATGTCGATGTCCGACAGCTTGGTAACGTACAAGCAGCCGGCACCCATTTTGTGCGCACCCAGGCGCGAAAGCCAGGGCAAAAACGCATCCTCGCCCCCGCCGAGGCTGAGGTAAAGGCTGAGGGCTTTGGCGCGCGGCGCAAAACCGAGTCCGAACCAAGCGCCGTTGCGGCCCGTAGGGTAGTGGTAATTAAACCGGCCGTACCCCACAATTCCGCTCCACAAGGTCGGTTCGTAGCCCGTAACCTTGCGCATCAGCGCGTCGAGCACCAGGCTGTCGGCCCGCATTTGGGGCTTGGTCAGGGCGTGGAGGAAGTCGTCAACCGACGCAGTGCTGGGCTGGGTTTTGTTTTCGGCGGCCATGCTACTGAATCATACCGGCGGCTACCGTGGCGCCGCGCACGGGATCGACCAAAATGAACCCGCCCATCGCGCGCTGGCTCGCGTAGGTTTCGGTTGTCGGAGCCTGGGCGCAGCGCAGCACCACCTCGGCGATTTGGTTGGCCTCGAGCTGGCCTTCGCCCGGTTCGTAGGCGAGGGTTTCGAGGTTCAGCACGCGCTCGACCTCGGCGATCATGGCTTGTCCTTGGCCTCCTTGGGCGCGGAACTCGTAGCGCAGTCCAGGTCGGTGCCCTTTGGCGTCGAGCCAGCATATTTTGGCATGAAGCTGCGCTTCGCGCTTCGGGGCGGAACCTGCGGTGAGCACGCTCCCGCGGGCTACGTTGACGTCGCGGTCCAGGGTGAGCACGACCGACTGGCCGTAGTTGGCCTCGTTGAGGGCCACATTGCCGAGGTAAATGCCGTCGACGGTGGCTTCGAGCGCCTCGGGCCACACCATAACCCGGTCGCCCACGGCGATGCGTCCGCCCGCGACGCGTCCGGCATAGCCCCTAAAGTCGTGGTGCTCGGTGGTGCGGGGGCGAATCACGGTCTGAACCGGGAAGCGAAAGTCGCTGTGCGCTTCGGGAACCGCCGGCTCCAGCGTTTCGAGCAAGCCCAGCAGCGTAGGCCCGCTGTACCACGGCATGTGGGCGGAGGGCTCGACCACGTTGTCGCCGACGAGGGCCGACAGCGGAACAAAGTGCACCTCGGGCAATCCGGCGGCCTGGCGCACCGACTCAAAATCAGCACACACGGCGCGGAACGCGGCCTCGGCATAGTCCACCAAGTCCATTTTGTTGACGCAGACGATCACCGCCTTGAGGCCGAGCAGCCCGGCAATAAAGCTGTGGCGGCGGGTTTGCTCGACGACTCCGTGGCGCGCGTCAACCAAAATCAGGGCGGCGTCGGCCGTCGAAGCGCCGGTCACCATGTTGCGGGTGTACTGCACGTGGCCCGGAGTGTCGGCCAAAATGAAGTTGCGGCGGGGCGTCGCAAAGTAGCGGTAGGCCACGTCGATCGTGATGCCCTGCTCGCGCGCGTCCTTGAGTCCGTCGGTCAACAGACTGAGGTCGAGCTCGGTTCCACGGCGCTTGCTGCTGGCTGCCACGGCGTCCAGCTGGTCAATAAACACCGACTTGCTGTCGTACAGCAGTCGGCCGATGAGGGTGGACTTTCCGTCGTCGACGGATCCGGCGGTAGTAAATCGCAACACGTTCATAATCAGAAGTATCCTTGTTTTTTTCGTTCCTCCATCGAGGATTCGCTGCGCTTGTCGTCTTCGCGGTTGCCGCGTTCGGTTTGGCGAAGGGTTTCGACCTCGGCGATGATTTGGTCGAGGGTTACGGCCTCGGACTCAATTCCGCCCGTGATCGTGATGTCGCCCAGGGTGCGAAAGCGGACCATTTTCTCCACCGGAACCTCGGTGGGCCGCAGCGAGATGAATTCGGACACCGGCAACCAGCTGCTGCTGCGCCAAATGACGTGACGGGGTGCGGCGAAGTACAGCGACGGAAGCTCAATTCCCTCGCGGCGGATGTAGTGCCACACGTTCATCTCGGTCCAGTTGCTGATGGGGAACACCCTAAAGTGCTCGCCCGGCTGCTTGGCGCCGTTGAAGAGGTTCCAGAGCTCGGGGCGCTGGTTTTTGGGGTCCCATTGGCCAAAGGCGTCGCGGTGGCTAAAGAAGCGCTCTTTGGCGCGGGCCTTTTCTTCGTCGCGGCGTCCGCCGCCCAGCAGGCAGTCGAGGCCTTCGCGCTCGATGGTTTCGAGCAGCGTGACCGACTGAATGCGGTTGCGGTTTCCGAGCGGACCCTGTTCTTCTTGGGCGGTTCCGCGGTCGATCGACTCCTGAACGCTGCCCACAATCAGTTGGGCGCCGAGCGACGCGGCGTAGCGGTCGCGGAACTCCATGGTCTCAGGAAAGTTGTGGCCGGTGTCGACGTGCACGAGGGCAAACGGAATCCCGGCAGGGGCAAAGGCCTTGCGCGCCAGGTGGCTCACGACGATGGAGTCTTTTCCGCCACTAAAAAGAATGGCTGGGCGCTCAAACTGGGCGTAGGCTTCGCGGATGACATAAATCGCTTCAGCCTCGAGTTCGTCGAGAAAGCTAGGGTGCTGCATCATGGGCTAGGGACGGGCGTTAAACGGTTCAAACCACGCGAGGACCTGCGCGGTGCTTTGGGTCAGCGGGGCGGACCCACTTTGAATGCAAAGTTCAGGCGCCAAGGGCGCTTCGTAGGGTGAGTTTACTCCGGTAAAATCGGGAATGAGTCCGGCCTGGGCCTTGGCGTACAGGCCTTTGACGTCGCGCTGGGCGCAAACCTCGAGGGGGCAGTCGACGTAGATCTCGGCAAAGCGTTCGGCGCCCACAATCTGGCGGGCTCGATCGCGGTCGCTGCGGAACGGACTCACAAAAGCAGTCAGCACGACCAGGCCGGCGTCAGCCATGAGCTTGGCGACTTCGGCCACGCGCCGCAAGTTCTCATGGCGGTCTTCGGCGCTGAATCCGAGGTCGCCGCAAAGCCCCTGGCGCACGTTGTCGCCGTCGAGAAGCACGGTCTTCACACCGCGCTGGTGAAGTTCGACGTCGAGGGCGTTGGCCAAGGTGCTCTTGCCGCTGCCGCTGAGTCCGGTAAACCACAAAACGCACCCGCGCTGGCCCAAAAGGCGGGCGCGGTCATCGGGCGTTATGCTGAGCGCTTGCGCCACGACGTTGGGAGAATGCTGGGCCATTAGCTGAATGAAATTAACCAACCAAAAACAAGTAAAAGGTAGAGGACGGTGAGTCCGCCCCCCAAACGGGCAAAGTCGCGCGCGTCGTAGCCTCCGGGCCCCATAACCATGAGGTTGGTGGCGTAGCCCGCCGGCGTGAGAAAGGCCGCGCTCGCCCCAAAGGCCAACGCGAGAAATGCAGGTGTGGAGGCCAAAAACCCGCCCTGAACGGCTGCGGCACCGAGCGGAAACATAAGGACCACCGCCGCGACGTTGGTCACGAAGTTGGTGAGCAGCGCTGTGAGGACCAGCAAGCTGAGGAGCCAAACATGGGGGCTGCTACCGTGAAGCCAGGGCAGCAACGAATTTAGGGCGTGTTCGGCCGCACCGCTGGACTGAAGGGCTCCTGAAAGTGCCAGCGCCGACGTAAGCATTAGGATGAGTTCGGGGTCGAGTCCGCGCCGCACATCGCTCCAAGTCAACCACTTGATGGCACCGAGAACCACGAGCCAGAGGCAAAGGGCCGCAAGCAGCTGAAGGGCGTCGGCCGCGACGAGGGCCAGGCCGAGCGCAAGGCTGCCCCAGGCGATCCAAGCGGCTAAACGGTTCCCCGAGGATGGAGCTTGCGTTTGGTTCAGCACATACAGCAGGCGGGTTTCGTGGGCGCGCTCGCTGAAGCGCGGACCCGCCACCAAGATGAGCAGGTCGCCGCCCTGTAGGGCGATGTCGCCGATGCGTCCGCGCATGCGTTCTCCCTGGCGGTGCACCCCGATGATGGCGGCGTCGAGCCGCTGCCGAAACTGCGATTCCCGCACTGGAATCCCTTCGAGGGCGCTCCCCGGCGGAACCATCGCCTCGACCAGCGGCGCCTCGTGGGCCTGGGCTGTGACTTTGGCTTGGGGTAGCGCCAGCCCGGTACGGCTGCGCAGGAGTTCGTCGACCTGTTCCAGTTCTCCGGCAAAAAACAAGCGATCGCCTTCGTGGAGCATTTCACCGGGCGCCACCGGCGCGATCAGCTGCGTGCCCCGCTGAATTTCGACAAGGTAAAGGCCCATCAGCTGGCGAAACCCAGCTTGCTCCACGCTTTGCCCAACCTCAGGAGCCCCCGGTCGGAGTCGGGTTTCGACGGTGTAGGGCCGAGCGGAACGGCTCGATCCAGAGGCCAGCGCCCGGTCCGCAAACAAACGGCGGCCCGCCCAAACAAGGTAAAGTCCGCCCAGCAGCAGCACGGCCAGCCCCGGAACCACGTAGTCCATTGTGCCCAACGGGCTTAGGCTCGATTCGCGAATTAAGCCGTTGAGCACCAGGTTGGTGGAGGTTCCGATGACCGTGACCACTCCGCCCAACGTGGCCGCAAAAGCCATGGGCATCAGCACGACCGCCGGCGAAAGGCCGTGGCGCGGTGCCCACCGACGCAGCGGCGCCATCAGGAGGGCCACCACCGCGGTATTGTTCATAAACGTCGAAATCAGCCCAGCCCCCCAAACGATTTTAAGCCGCGAGGCAAAAGAACCCGAACGGGGCATGAAGGACTCGAGCCGAAACCGCGATTCAATGGCCGTGGCCGCGATCAGCAGCACCCAGAGCACCAGAAGGCTCGGATTCACGGCCGACGCCAACCATTCTTCGGGGCTTAGTTGCCCGAGGACCAGCAAAACGGCCGCGCCGCCAACAAAGGCCCAGGACGCGCGCAACCGGAGCAGCAGCGACGCCACCACGGCGAGGTACACCGTCCCGACGATCCATGGATTCATGGGGCAAAGCTACAAAATTCCGATTAAATTAGTGGGAGTTTAACGGAAGGCGAACGGCTCCAGCGGTACGGCGGCGTGTGCGCTCCCGCGATCCGTTCGCTATTTTCGCTGCATGCAACGATTCAAACTTCCCGCGCTTTTTGCCGTGGCCTTTGGCCTGGTGTACGCCTTTATTTTCGACGCGAAGCTCGACATGGGCGGAGATAATGCCGGGTACTACATTCTCGGCCAGGCTTTGGTGCACGGGGAGGGGTACACCAACATTCACCTTCCGGGAACGCCTCCTGCCAGCCATTTTCCTCCCGGCTACCCCGCACTGTTGGCAGTGGCTATGCTGTTGGGCAAGAGCTTCACGTGGTTAAAACTGGTCAACGGTATCTTGTTTGGCGCGGCCCTTTGGTGGCTTCGCGGCATTGCCGAGAAGGCCACGGGCTCTTCAGCACTCGCGTGGGTCACGGTGCTGCTGGTCGGACTCAACAGCCACCTGCTGCGCTCGAGCACCATCATGATGAGCGAGATTCCCTACACCGCGGCGTCCATGCTCGCCCTGTGGACCTTGCTGCGCTGGGATCCCGAGTCCAAGCCCTTTTACCGATCCTACGACTTTTGGCTCGTTGTGGTGCTCGCTTCAGCCGCCTTCTACATTCGTACCGCCGGCATTGCGCTCGGGGCCGGCATCGGACTCTACCTCTTGCTGGAGCGCCGTTGGGGCGCGGCCTTCACCTTTGGCGGGGCATTTTTTGCGCTGTATGCGCCCTGGGTGCTGCGCGGCAAATCCGTGGATGCCGGTTCGGCCTACGTGGACCAGCTGCTGTCGGTCAACCCGTACCGGCCTGAGGAGGGGCAAATTGACGTGGGCGGACTCGGCGACCGCATCGCCGAAAACGCCGCGCGCTACCTCGGCCAGGAACTCCCCAACAGCATGATTCCGTCGCTGAGCGTGGACTACAATCCCGAGGCGCCGGTTACCCAAACCTTCTGGGGTTTGGTCCTGCTTGCGCTGGTTGCGTACGGAATTTATCGCCTCCCCAAACTGCGCTGGCTCATGGCGGGCTACGTGCTTGCGTCCTTTGCGATTTTCATGGTTTGGCCCAGCGTCTGGTACGGAGTGCGCTTCATTCAGCCGTTGGTTCCGGTCTTGGTGCTTTCGGCGCTGTACGGAGCCTGGGAGCTGCTGCGACGCGTCGTCCCCTCATGGAATCCGTGGTGGTTTGCCGGACTGGCGGTGCTGCTGGTAGCCCCGGTTCGCGCCCTCAACGAGGAGGCCGCGCTCGACTACCCGATGCCCTACCAGAACTACTTCAGGCTCGGGGAGTTCGCTCGCGATAACCTTCCGGCCGATGCCCAGTTCGCCACGACCAAACCCGCCTTGTGGTACTTGTTTGCGGAGCGCAAGGCCACGCGCATTCCCTCAGCGGCTGATCCCGCAGAGTTTCTGCGCATTCTGGAGCACGAAGGGCTGAACTACGTCGTCGTGGACCAGCTGGGCTACGGATCCGTTGGCCGCTACTTCGTGCCCGCCTACCAGGCCTACCCCGAGCGCTTTGAACTCGTGGCGCAGCTGCCGAACCCCGACACCTACATTTTTAAGCTCAAGTAACGCAAGGGACCGCTTAAAGCACGCTCCAGCGCAGGCTTCCCGACTCGGTCCGCACGAGGTACGTGCCCGCGGGGAATTCCGGAAGGTTGAGGGCCTCGCCCTGCGCCGCGCCCGCCCAGAGCACACGTCCGCTGAGGTCCACTACCTGCACGGCCCCCGAGGCCCCCACGAGGACGGCGCCGTACTGCGACGGATTCGGTTGAACCCACGCCCGAGGGGCCTCAAGCTCGCCTTCGCCCAGCGTGGTGCTGAGCTGCACGTCGTCGAGGTAGAGGTTGTTGCCGCCCCCAGACGCCAAATCAAACTTGATCATCAGGGTGCCCGCATTGGTCAGACCGAGCGCGGCCAAATTCACGCTGGTGTACTTCCAGTCGGCAGCCACCGGAACATACGGCGTGGTCACCACGGCGCTGGTTCCGAGCTGAAACGCCGGAATAATGCGCACCAACTGCCAACTTGCCCCGCAGTCGGTGCTCACCGAAACCTTGAGCATGTCGTTGTTGTTCGACGCGCGGCGGGCAAACGCGTGCGCAAACCGCAGATTCAAGGTTCCCGTGTTGGGGAACGCCACCGGACCGCCAATCAGGGAACTGACCGTTCCGCCTGCGCCCAGCTTGAAGTTCTGAAACAGGTAGCTCGCGGTGCCTTGCCTGGCCGCCGCGGTAGTTCGGCGCCAGTAGCTGCTGTCGGCCAACGTCAGGGTGGTCCACGCGGCGTTGGGCAATTCGTCTTCCATCGTGGCAATGAACCACGGACTGTAGCTCGTTCCCGCGGAGGGACGCACCGTTACCGCCAGCGGCTTGCTCATCGTGTTCGACCCGTTGCTGGCCTGAATCGTGAGGGTTACCGTGTAGCGCCCGGGGTTGAGCATCGGCAGCGACGGATTCGGCGTCGTAACGTGGTGCACCACCTGGTTGGTCGCCGTCAGCACGTTCCAGTGGTAAATCGGCGTCCCCAGGTACTGCGAGCGGTCGACGAACGAAAGCGATTCGCCGGTGCAGAGCAACGGATCGGCGATCTCAAACTGGGCCACCGGGCTGCAGTTAAGCGTGCCCGTAACGCCCGTCGCCAGCAGGTTGGCGGGTGTAGCTAGGTTCCCGCGAAGGTTGAGCGCGGTCAGCACCGCCTTGGCGCGTGCCTTCTGGTTAAGCGTGAACGTATTCATGCACGGATCGTCGGTGTAGTCCATGTAGTTTTCGATCATGTCGAGCTGGTCGGGCACGTCAACGCTGCACGTGTTTTGGTTCGGATTGCACCCGGAGCTCGCGGCGTCCACAGGCGGGGTGTCGGCGCACTGGTCGCCAAAACTGCATCCGCCCTGAAACGTGTGGTAGAGGTTCAAGTAGTGCCCCACCTCGTGCGTTAGGGTTCGGTTGCGAGTACCGGCGGCGGTACCCACGTTGCCCAGCCGGTCGTGGCGAATTACGATGCCGTCTTGGGCCGCCGGAATACCGTTGTAGGGGAACGCCGAATAGCCCAGCACCAGGGTGCCCGCGGGCGTTCCGGCCAACTCGATGTTGCGCACCACCCAGATGTTGAGGTACTTGGTATTGGGCCAGCCAATCTCGGTCTTGATGCTGTTCCCAGCCGCGAGGGTGCTGCGGCTCCATTTGCGGTTAATTCCGCTCGTGCATTCGCCGTTGGGCCCCACTTTGGCGAGCACAAACTCGACCTCCATGTCGGCGGCTACGCTTTTAAACGGAGCGCGCAAGTTGGCCGTGTCAGGATTGAGCCGGCGCATATCTTGGTTCAAAATCGCCAGCGCGGACTGGATTTGCGCGTCGGTAATGTTGTCGCCTTGGTCGTAGTACATTACGTGGAACACCACGGGAATCTGGTGCACGACCGATTCTGCACCCCGTGAGCTGCCCTGCTCGCTGATTAGGCGCTGTAGTTGGGCTTCGGTTTCGGCGCGGAGCGCTTCGCGCCCGGGATCCTGCGCCACTTGCTGGGCGTAGTGCTCGTCGGTCGCGCAGCGCTGAACGGTTTGGCCTTGAGCCGTTAAGCTGAAAAAAAATGCGGCTAAAATCAGGACAAAAGGGCGCATAAAACCTGGGTTTGAGGGCAAAAGTTGTAGATCGTGAAGGTACGCACGCAAGTTCTGCGGCGAAAATCTTTGTGCTTCAAAGTATTCTCCGTATCTTCGCAGCCCCAAAAAAGTATAGCATCGTGGATTCGCTCAGCTACAAAACGATATCAGCCACCAAGGCCAACGCAGGTAAGACGTGGGTCGTGGTTGACGCCAAGGGTCAGACCCTCGGCCGACTGGCTTCAAATGTTGCCTTCCGCTTACGTGGAAAGCACAAGCCCAACTACACGCCGCACGTGGACTGCGGTGACAACGTCATCATCATCAATGCCGCCGAGGTGGTACTGTCGGGCACCAAAATGCACCAGAAGCAGTACATCCGCTACACCGGCTACCCCGGTGGTCAGCGCTTCAGCACACCTGCCGAAGAGCTTGCCAAGCACCCGACCCGCATCGTGGAGAAGGCCGTTCGCGGTATGCTTCCCAAGACGCGCCTCGGTTCAGAATTGTTCCGCAACCTTCACGTGTACGCCGGTGCCGAGCACGGCCACGAGGCTCAACAGCCGGTTAATATTTAATCGTACAATAAGATGTCTACGACCCACGCAATCGGACGCCGCAAGACCTCAGTCGCTCGCGTTTACGTGAAGCCCGGCAAAGGCGCCATTACCATCAATCAGCGCGAGCTGACGAACTACTTTTCTACGGGTACCCTGCAGTACAAGGTTCGCCAGCCCCTGTCGATGACCGACAACCTCAGCAATTTTGACGTAACCGTCAACGTAGAAGGCGGTGGCATCACCGGCCAAGCCGAAGCCATTCGCCTCGGCCTGTCGCGCGCCCTCTGCGAGATTAATCCGGAATTCCGCGCTACCCTGAAGCCGGAAGGACTGATGACCCGCGACCCGCGCATGGTTGAACGAAAAAAGTTCGGCCAGAAAAAAGCGCGCAAGCGTTTCCAATTCTCGAAGCGTTAATCGCGCACCGAGTATTGGGTTTAGTATCCAAACGGTCAAGATCGCTCTGGCGCTACTTGGCCGTTGCCTTTTTAGCGAACGTAAACCCCCAAGAACCCCATGGCACATACGCCTGAAATTCAGCAGCTCCTCGACGCAGGAGTTCACTTCGGTCACCTGACCCGCAAGTGGAACCCGAACATGGCTCCGTACATCTTTATGGAGCGCAACGGTATCCACATCATTGACCTGCAAAAGACGCAGAAGAAATTGGCCACGGCCTCAGACGCCATGGGCAAAATTGCTGGCAGCGGCCGCAAGATTCTTTTCGTGGCTACCAAGAAGCAGGCTAAAGAAATTGTAGCCGACACGGCCAAGGCCCTCAACATGCCCTACATCGTGGAGCGCTGGCCCGGAGGAATGCTCACGAACTTCGTGACGATCCGCAAGGCCATCAAGAAAATGTCGAACATCGACAAGATGAAGACCGACGGCACGTTTGAAACGCTTTCGAAGCGCGAGCGCCTTCAGGTTGACCGCCTTCGTGCCAAGCTCGAGAAGAACTTGGGTTCGATTGCCGACATGAGCCGCCTCCCGGCCGCCTTGTTTGTGGTAGACGTGATGCGCGAGCACATTGCCGTAGAAGAAGCCCGCAACCTCGGCATCCCCGTGTTTGCCATGGTGGACACCAACAGCAATCCGCACCTGGTTGACTACGTGATTCCAGCCAACGACGACGCGACGAAGTCCATTGCCGTGATCATGGAGTCTGTTTCGGCCTCGATCAAGGACGCCCTGAGCCAGCGCAAGACCGAGAAGGACAAGCCCGGAAGCGAGAAGCTTAGCAAAGCTGCCGCCAAAGTAGCCGCGGAATAAGTTTAACGCCGGGGCAACAGCCCCGGTTTTTCTTTGTACTAAACCGACAATACCCCTTATCATGAGCATTACTGCTGCCGATGTAAACAAACTG
>JACCDK010030091.1_pt1 | contig 46300 bp, 46 predicted proteins | sample 7445871 | NCBI WGS metagenome assembly JACCDK01 (sample SAMN15323436, study PRJNA562643) | freshwater metagenome | isolation source: river surface water | place: USA:Blue River Watershed | collected 2017-08-15 | reverse complement strand
TAATTCACGGACATTCGGGTTGCTCCTGCGGTGTGGGGTTAGTAGAGGCCGAACAGCTTGGCGCCGAGCACCACGGTGAGCAGCAGGCTGGCGGCCAGGACGACCTTGGCCGAGGCGGCGCCGCGCGACTTGGTCACGGCGGCATGGCTCATGTCCATCCAGACGTGGCGCACACCGGCGATGAAGTGGTGCAGGTAGGCCCAGATCAGGGCCAGGACGACCAGCTTGACCAGGACCCCGGGCACGAAGCCGATGCCCGCGGTGAACGACGAGGTGAAACGGCCGAAGGAGATCTCGGAGGAGACGGAGGTGTCGAACAGCCAGATCACGAAGGGCAGCAGCAGGAACATGATCACGCCGCTGATGCGATGGAGGATGGACACGATGCCTGCGGCCGGCAGGCGGTAGGTGGGAAGGTCCGTCAGGGCGTTGATGTTGCGGAACTCGGGCCGTTTTTGAGCGGATTCGGTCATGTCGCAGGGTGGGGTTCGGGAGTCACTCAGGGGGCTGTCTTGACAGGCGCGGATTCTATTTCAACGTTGCAAGCTGACGCGGAACCTTCAGTCACGCGCGCGTCGCCCCAGGGGCCGCGTGGGTATCCGCTTCGCGGGTGTCAATTGAGGTCGTTGCGGTAATGGTGCGTCGCGGTGACGTACAGGCCGCGACGCAGCTCCATGGGCACATCGTTATAGGTAAAGGCAACACGTTCGACTGACAAAAGCGGGCTGCCTGGGGCCACCTGGAGCAGGGCGGCCTGCTGCGGGTCGGCGGCGACGGCGCGGATCTTCTCCTGCGCCCGCACCATGCGTACGCCGTATTCGTTTTCGAACAACGCGTAGGTCGGTCCGCGCCATGCGTCCAGCCGATCGGCGGTGAGGCCCTTGAACGGTGCGCCGGGCAACCAGATGTCCTCCAGGATGGTCGGGGCGCCCGCAAAGGCCAGCACCCGACGGACCTGGACCAGCGCATCACCCGAGCGCAGGGCCAGCAGGCGGGCCAGGTCGGCGGTGGCGCGCAGGCGGCGGCACTCCAGGATGGTGCGCTGGGCGGGTCCCTCGCCGGTTTCCTCGCCCGAATCCGGTTTCAGGCGCAGGAACCGGTACTGCACATGCTGCTCGGCGTGGGTGGCGACAAAGGTGCCCTTGCCCTGGCGGCGCACCACGAGGTTGCCGGCGGCCAGTTCGTCGATGGCCTTGCGCACCGTGCCCTGGCTCACGCGAAAACGCGCGGCCAGGTCCATCTCGCTCGGGATGGCCTCGCCGGGCTTCCACTCACCGGCCTGCAGGCTTTGCAGGATCAGTCCCTTGATCTGCTGGTACAGCGGGCTGAAGGCCGGCGTGCCCGCCTCCGCCAGGGCGGCCGCAGCGTCGGCTGGGGAGGGGGAATTCGTGGCCATCGGCGATTGAAAAAGTCGGCGAATCATATCTTATATAAGACATAAGACAAATTGAGTCAGGGGCCATTCGGCGCTACACTTGCGGGCTGTCGCGGGTGCGCCCGCGCGAGGCGGCCCGGCGCCGCCACGACACCTGATCACCCCCTTTCACTCGGAGAATTTCCATGAGCAAAAAGCCCGTTCGCGTCGCTGTCACTGGCGCCGCCGGCCAAATCGGTTACGCCCTGCTGTTTCGCATCGCCTCCGGGGAGATGCTGGGCAAGGACCAGCCGGTGATCCTGCAGCTGCTGGAGATCCCCGACGAGAAGGCCCAGAAGGCGCTCAAGGGCGTGATGATGGAACTGGAAGACTGCGCCTTCCCGCTGCTGGCCGGCATGGAAGCCCACGCCGACCCGATGACCGCCTTCAAGGACACCGACTACGCCCTGCTGGTGGGCGCCCGCCCGCGCGGACCCGGGATGGAGCGCGCCGACCTGCTGGCGGCCAACGCCCAGATCTTCACCGCCCAGGGCAAGGCCCTGGACAAGGTGGCCTCGCGCAATGTCAAGGTGCTGGTCGTGGGCAACCCCGCCAACACCAACGCCTACATCGCGATGAAGAGCGCGCCCAGCCTGCCGCGCGAGAACTTCACCGCCATGCTGCGCCTGGACCACAACCGCGCCGCGTCGCAGATCGCCGCCAAGACCGGCGGCAAGGTCGGCGAGATCGAGAAGCTCACCGTCTGGGGCAACCACTCGCCCACGATGTATGCCGACTACCGCTTCGCCACCATCGGCGGCAAGTCGGTCAAGGACCTGATCAACGACCAGGTCTGGAACGCCGACGTGTTCCTGCCCACCGTGGGCAAGCGCGGCGCCGCCATCATCGAGGCGCGCGGCCTGTCGTCCGCTGCCTCCGCCGCCAACGCCGCCATCGATCACATGCGTGACTGGGCCCTGGGCTCCAACGGCAAGTGGGTCACCATGGGCGTGCCCTCCAACGGCGACTACGGCATCCCCAAGGACGTGATGTTCGGCTTCCCCGTCACCACCCAGAACGGCAAGTACGAGATCGTCAAGGGCCTGGAGATCGACGCCTTCAGCCAGGACCGCATCAACAAGACCCTGAAGGAACTGCAGGACGAACAGGCGGGCGTCGCCCACCTGCTGTAATCCGACGCCCGACGCCACGACGCTTTCACGCGCAGTGCATCCGCGACAGGTCCTCCTCGGCGCCCAGGCGCGCACCGGCTTGCTGCCGGTGTGCGACCACTACAGCGGCGTCGAGGCCCGGATGCGCAAGAGCCTGCAGCTGCAGGCCGAGATGGCGGCTGAATTCGGCGCCTGCGTGTTCGACGTCACCCTCGACTGCGAGGACGGCGCCCCGGTGGGTGGCGAGGCCGAACATGCCGCGCTCGTGACCGAGCTGGCCCTGGCCAGTGCCCCCGGTGCCCGGGTGGCGGTGCGAGTCCACCCGGTGGACCACCCGGCTTTCGAGGCCGACATCGCCACCATTGCCGGGCGGGCTGCCTCGCGCCTGTGCCACGTGATGATCCCCAAGGTCGAATCCGTGGCCGACGTTGAACGTGCCGCGCGCGCCCTCGACGCCGTGGGCGCGACGCAGCTGCCGCTGCACGCCCTGATCGAATCGCCCGCAGCGGTACACCGCGCCTTCGACATCGCGGCGCATCCGCGCATGCAGTCCCTGAGTTTCGGGTTGATGGATTTCGTCTCCGCCCACGGCGGCGCGATACCGGCGGATGCCATGGGCGTGTCCGGCCAGTTCACCCACCCGCTGGTCGTGCGGGCCAAGCTGGAAATCGCGAGCGCCTGCCACGCCCATGGCAAGGTGCCCTCGCATTGCGTGGTGACCGAATTCAAGGATGCCGCCGCCTTTCAGCAGGCGGCCCGCCAGGCCGCCCACGCGTTCGGCTACACCCGCATGTGGAGCATCCACCCGGACCAGATCCGGGGTGTGCTCGAGGCCTTCGCACCCGGCGAGCGCGATATCGCGCTGGCCAGCGACATCCTGCGGGCGGCGTCGCGTGCCCACTGGGCGCCGATCAGCCATGGTGGCAAACTGGAGGACCGGGCCAGCTACCGGTTCTACTGGCAGCTGCTGGAGCGTGCCCACCAGACGGGACGCTCCCTGCCGGCCGATGTACGCGTCTGGTTCAAGGAAACTGCCGCATGAGAGTCCTCGCCGCCGCCTTCGTGCTGGCCTGCCTGCCGGTGATGTCGCTGGCACAGGCACCCGCCCCCGCCAAGCCCGCCGCCAAACCGGTTCGCCCCTCTGGCTTGGCGCCCTCGGCCCAGAAGGCCGTGGAGGAGCGCACGCCCATCGAGGACGAGCCGATGCACGAGCTCTCACCCCTCGAACTGGAGATCGCGCGCGCCGTGCACGTGGGCACGATCCGGTGCGAGCTGGGTGCCAGCGTCACGATCACGCCGGGGCGGCGCGAGGGGTTCTTCATCGTCGCCACCAAGAACCAGCGCTTTCGCATGCACCCCACGGAAAGCCGGACCGGCGCGATCCGCCTGGAAGACCCCAAGCGCGGCGCGATGTGGCTGCAACTGGCGAACAAGTCGATGCTCATGAGCCAAAAACTGGGCCAACGCCTGGCGGATGAATGCCAGAGCCCGCAGCAGCTCGAAGTGGCGGACGCGATGAAGAAGAACCCGCCCGCCAGCATCCTGGACGCCCCCAAATAACGACCCCTTGATCTGAAGTTTTTGTACGGAGAAAAAGACCATGTTGACCGCCTACCGTGAACACGTCGCAGAACGCGCCAAGCTCGGCATCCCACCGCTGCCCTTGTCGGCGCAGCAGACTGGCGACCTGATCGAGCTGCTCAAGCACCCGCCCCAGGGCGAGGAACAGACCCTGGTGGACCTCATCACCCACCGCGTCCCTGCCGGCGTGGACGACGCCGCCAAGGTCAAGGCCAGCTACCTGGCTGCCGTGGCGCACGGCACCGAGAAGTGCGCGCTGATCTCTCGCGCCAAGGCCACCGAGCTTCTGGGCACCATGCTCGGCGGCTACAACATCAGCCCGCTGATCGACCTGCTCGATGACAAGGAAGTGGGCGCGGTGGCAGCCGACGGCCTGAAGAAGACCCTGCTGATGTTCGACCAGTTCCATGACGTCAAGGACAAGGCCGACAAGGGCAATGCCAATGCCAAGGCCGTGATGCAGTCCTGGGCGGATGCCGAGTGGTTCACGAGCCGCCCGGAAGTGCCGAAGTCTCTCACCGTCACCGTGTTCAAGGTGACCGGCGAGACCAACACCGACGACCTGTCGCCCGCACCCGATGCCTGGAGCCGACCCGACATTCCGCTGCACGCCCTGGCGATGCACAAGAACGCCCGCCCCGGCATCACGCCCGAGGAGGACGGCAAGCGCGGCCCGATCAAGTTCATCGAGGACCTGAAGAAGAAGGGGCACCTGGTGGCCTACGTGGGCGACGTGGTGGGCACCGGGTCGTCGCGCAAGTCGGCGACCAACAGCGTGCTGTGGTTCACGGGCGAGGACATCCCCTACGTCCCGAACAAGCGATTTGGCGGCGTGTGCCTGGGCACCAAGATCGCCCCGATCTTCTACAACACGATGGAGGACGCTGGCGCGCTGCCGATCGAGCTCGATGTCAACAAGATGGACATGGGCGACGTGATCGAGCTGCGTCCCTACGAGGGCAAGGCCTTGAAGAACGGCCAGGTGGTCGCCGAGTTCAAGGTGAAGTCCGAGGTGCTCTTTGACGAAGTGCGCGCCGGCGGCCGCATCCCCTTGATCATCGGCCGCGGCCTGACCGCCAAGGCGCGTGAGGCCCTGGGCCTGCCGCCCTCCACCCTGTTCCGCCTGCCGCAGGCCCCCAAGGACAGCGGCAAGGGCTTCTCCCTGGCGCAGAAGATGGTCGGCCGCGCCTGCGGCCTGCCCGAAGGCCAGGGTATCCGCCCCGGTACGTATTGCGAGCCGAAGATGACCTCTGTCGGCTCCCAGGACACGACCGGCCCCATGACCCGCGACGAGCTGAAAGACCTGGCCTGCCTGGGCTTCTCGGCCGACCTGGTGATGCAGTCCTTCTGCCACACCGCGGCCTACCCGAAGCCGGTGGACGTGAAGATGCACCACGAGCTGCCCGACTTCATCTCCACGCGCGGCGGCATCTCGCTGCGTCCGGGCGACGGCGTGATCCACTCCTGGCTCAATCGCCTGCTGCTGCCCGACACCGTGGGTACCGGTGGTGATTCGCACACCCGATTCCCGATCGGCATCAGCTTCCCGGCGGGCTCGGGCCTGGTGGCGTTTGCCGCCGCCACCGGCGTGATGCCGCTGGACATGCCCGAGAGCGTGCTGGTGCGCTTCAAGGGCAAGATGCAGCCCGGCGTGACCCTGCGTGACCTGGTGAACGCCATCCCGCTGTACGCGATCAAGCAGGGCCTGCTGACCGTCGAGAAGAAAGGCAAGAAAAACGTCTTCTCCGGCCGCATTCTCGAGATCGAGGGGCTGCCCGATTTGAAGGTGGAACAGGCCTTCGAGCTGTCCGATGCCTCCGCGGAGCGTTCCGCCGCCGGCTGCACCGTGCACCTGAATAAAGAGCCGATCATCGAGTACATCAACAGCAACATCACGCTGATGAAGTGGATGATCGCCAATGGCTATTCCGACGCGCGGACCCTGCAGCGCCGTATCGCCGCCCAGCAGGCTTGGCTGAAGGATCCGAAGCTGCTCAAAGGCGACGCCGATGCCGAGTACGCCGCGGTCATCGAGATCGACCTGGCCGACATCCACGAACCCATCGTGGCCTGCCCGAACGACCCGGACGACGTGAAGACGCTGTCGGACGTGGCCGGCGCCAAGATCGACGAGGTGTTCATCGGCTCGTGCATGACCAACATCGGCCACTTCCGCGCGGCGTCCAAGCTGCTCGAAGGCAAGCGCGACATCCCGGTGAAGCTGTGGGTGGCGCCGCCGACCAAGATGGACCAGAAGCAGCTGACCGAGGAAGGCCACTACGGCGTGCTCGGCACCGCCGGCGCGCGCATGGAGATGCCTGGGTGCTCGCTGTGCATGGGGAACCAGGCGCAGGTGCGTGAAGGCGCCACGGTGATGTCCACCAGCACCCGCAACTTCCCCAACCGCCTGGGCAAGAACACGAACGTGTACCTGGGCAGCGCGGAGCTGGCGGCGATCTGCTCGCGCCTGGGCCGTATTCCCTCCAAGGCCGAATACATGGCCGACATCGGCGTGATCAACGCCAACGGCGACAAGATCTACCAGTACATGAACTTCGACAAGATCGCCGACTTCAAGGACGTGGCGGACAAGGTCGCGGCCTGATCGCGCCCTCGTGCACCCACGGGACAGCGGCCTGCGGGCCGCTTTCTCTATTCCACGCTTTCTCTTTTCCATGACGCCGGGAGGGCGAGGTCCGTGCGACCTGGGGCCAGGGCAGGGCCCACTCCTACAATCCGGGCCGCCGCCAGCCCTGACTGGCGGCCCTGAATGCCCCCACGCACGACGATGCATCCCGCCTTTCGCGCTGCGGCAGTCGCCGCCCTGACCCTGCCCGCTGTCGCGGCCGCTCACGGCATTTCGGAAGCCGACCGGCAGGCCATGCTGGCGGGGGGCTACCTGCAGTACGCGGTGCTGGGTGCCAAGCACATGCTCACGGGCTACGACCACCTGCTGTTTCTGTTCGGGGTCGTCTTTTTTCTCACCACGTTTCGCGACGTCGCGAAGTTCGTCACAGCCTTCACGCTGGGGCACTGCATCACCTTGATCGCCGCGACCTTCCTGGGCATCACCTGGAACTACTGGCTGGTCGACGCGGTGATCGCGCTGACCGTGATCTACAAGGGATTCGACAACAACGGCGGCTTCCAGCGGCATTTCGGCATGCGCAGCCCCGACTTGCTGGCGGCGGTGTTCATCTTCGGCCTGATCCACGGTTTCGGACTGTCCACGCGCCTGCAGCAATTGCCCCTGGGCGATGACACCTGGGGCATCCTGGGGCGGATCCTGAGCTTCAACGTGGGTGTGGAAGTGGGGCAGGTCGCCGCGCTGTCGGTGATGCTGGGCGTATTGGCGGCCTGGCGCCGCCGTCCGAGCTTTACGCGCTTTGCGGTGGCGGCCAACACGGCGCTGATGTATGCGGGCGGCTTGCTGCTGCTGATGCAGCTGCATGGCTATGCCCACGATGCCGATCCCGGCGCTTTCCGTTTCCCCGAGCAGGAGCACAGGCACCTGCACGAGGACATGGAGCTGTCCAAGCCGGACCCGGCCCGGGACAACCTATGACGAAAGGAAACGCCATGCCACGCCACGCCCTCGCCCTGGCACTCGCTGCCCCGCTCCTGTGCCTGTCCGCCCCAGCGCACGCCGACAAAGGGGGCGCCTGTCATTTCCACGGATCCGCGCCGGCCCGGGAGGACACCGTCCTGAGGTGCGCGGTCCAGCGCAAGGACGCCCTGGTGGGCAGCGGCAAGATCGACGCCACCTGGAAGGGGGTCAAGCACGACCAGGTCGAACAGGTGGAGGGCAAGAAGGGCAAGGAGTGGCGGGTGACCTTCCGAAATCCGTCCGCCCCTGAAAAGGACAAGCAGGTGCTCTACGTCTTCCTGAGCCTGCCGGGCAATGTGCTGGCGGCCAATTTCACCGGGAAGTGAGTGCCTGCCCCGCGGCCACCCGCTGTCGTCTTTCCTTGCTGTTGCTCAGGTGGGTGCGCATCGCGGCGCGGGCGCCCTCGGTGTCCTGGCGTTCGATGGCGGACAGGATGCTCTCGTGCTCGACGTTCACCCGGCGCAGGTACTCGAGCCGTTCGGGCGTGACGGGTGCGGTGGGCTCGAGCCTTGCGCGCGGGATCATGGAGCCTCCCAGCGTCACCATGAGGTCGGCGTAGTGGGGGTTCTGGGTGGCGCGGGCGATCTCAAGGTGGAACTGGTAGTCGGGACCGACCGGGTCCCGGGCCTGGGCCACCGCTGCCGCGAAGGCATCGAGGGCCAGGCGCAGCGCCGCGAGGTTGTCTGGCGTGCGCCGGCTGGCGGCCAGTGCCGCGCTTTCGGTCTCGACGCCGATGCGCAGTTCCAGCACGCTGATCACATCCTTCAGGGTGGCCAGCGGGCTGGTGTCGATGCGAAAGCTGCTGGCATCGCCCTGGCCGAGGACGAAAGTGCCGACGCCATGACGGGTCTCGACCATGCCCGCCGCCTGCAAGCGCGAGATGGCCTCGCGCACCACGGTGCGGCTCACCCCGAAGGTTTGCATGATCGCGCCCTCGGCCGGCAGCTTGCTGCCGACCGGCAGGGCGCCATCCCGGATGCGGTCACCGAGCGCCTCGACCAGGTCCGTGGTCAATGAACGCGACTTGCGCAGCGGGGAAGCGGCGGAAGGGGACTCGGACATAAGGACATATTATGTCGTACATGGAATGAGTTCAAAGGTGCTATCGGATCCAAGCCCTTGCACTTGAAGCCGATGGGTTGTACGATGTCATATCTCAAATCCTGTTGATCGCCGACGCGACGCCGCCATGACGCCCAACGAACTCAAGACTGCTCTCTCCACCGGCCTGCTGTCCTTTCCCCTCACGGACTTCGACAGCGAGCTGCGTTTCAACCCGCGGGGCTACGCCGACCGCCTGGAGTGGCTGATGCCCTATGGCGCCACCGTGCTGTTCGCAGCTGGCGGCACCGGCGAGTTCTTCTCGCTCGAGCCCGGCGAGTACGCGCAGGTGATCCGGGTCGCCGCCGACACCTGCAAGGGCCAGGTGCCCATCGTCGGGGGGGCGGGCGGTGGCACGCAGCTGGCCATTCGCTACGCGCAGGAGGCGCAGCGCAATGGCGCCGCCGGTGTGCTGCTGCTGCCCCACTACCTGACCGAGGCCACGCAGGAGGGCCTCATCGCCCACGTGCAGGCCGTGTGCCGCAGCGTGCAGATCGGCGTCATCGTCTACAACCGTGGTGCCTGCAAGTTGACCGCGCAATCCCTGGAGCTGCTTGCCGACCGCTGTCCCAACCTGATCGGGTTCAAGGACGGCCTGGGCGACATCGAGCGCATCGTGTCCATCCGGCAGCGCCTGGGAGACCGCTTCGTGTACGTGGGGGGCATGCCCACGCACGAGGTCTATGCCAGCGCCTACCAAGCCCTGGGCGTGCCGACCTATTCGTCGGCGGTGTTCAACTTCATTCCGCGCACCGCCATCGAGTTCTACAACGCGTATGCCGAGGGCGACCAGGCCACCGTGAACCGCCTGATCAACGACTTCTTCCTGCCTTACCTGGAAATCCGCAACAAGGGCGAGGGCTATGCGGTCAGCATCGTCAAGGCGGGTGCCACCGTGGTGGGCCGCAGCGCGGGTCCGGTGCGTCCGCCGCTGTCGGACCTCAAGCCTGCGGAAGTCGAGCAACTCAAGGTCCTGATCCAGAAACTCGGCTCCCAGTAAGCCGTCCTTCAACCCCGGAGACAAAACCATGAAAAAGCAATGCATCGCGCTGGTCGTTGCCGTCGCCACCAGCCTGGGGGCAGCCGCCTTCCCCACCAAGCCGATCACCCTGGTCGTGCCCTTCCCCCCGGGCGGCTCGACCGACCAGATCGCCCGCACGCTGCAGCCCAAGCTGCAGGAGCGCCTGGGTGGCACCGTGGTCGTCGAGAACCGCGCGGGCGCCACGGGCACCATCGGCGCGGGCCAGGTGGCCCGCTCGCCAGCCGATGGCCACACGCTGCTCGTGGCGTCCCTGGGCCCCTACGTGATCGCTCCGCACCTGATCAAGGCACCCTACGACGCGATCAAGGACCTGGAGCCGATCACCATCGTGGTCCAGGCGCCCAACGTGCTGGTCGTGCCGGCCGCCTCCCCCTTCAAGTCCATGGCCGACGTGATGGCCCACGTGAAGGCCAATCCGAACAAGATGACCTTCGCGTCCTCGGGCAACGGCAGCAGCGACCACCTGACCGCCGAACTGTTCTGGCAGCAGACCGGCACCAGCGGCATCCACGTGCCGTACAAGGGCGGCGGTCCGGTGATGAACGACCTCCTGGGCAACCAGGTCGATTCGTCCTTCATGAACATCAACACCGCCATGCCGCAGATCACCGCCGGCAAGCTGCGTCCGCTGGTGATCACCAGCGCCAAGCGCTCGCCCCTGTTGCCCAACGTGCCCACGCTGGACGAACTGGGCATCAAGGACGCCGGCGTGACCTCCTGGCAGGCGGTGGCCGGCCCGCGCGGTCTGCCCGCCGACGTCAAGGCGAAGATCCATGCCGCCATCATTGCCACCTTCAACGACCCGGCCATCAGGCAGCGCCTGCTGGAGGTGGGCTTCGAGATGGTGCTGAACACGCCCGAGCAGTTCGCCGCCTTCCAGGCTGCCGAATACGCCAAGTGGCAAAAGCTCATCACCAGCCGCAACATCAAGGCCGACTGATTCCCTCCATGGCGACGTCCTCCACGCCCCGCGTTACCCGCTGGCAGGTCATTCCCGTCGCGGGCCGCGACGGCATGCTGCTCAATCTCTCGGGCGCACATGCGCCGTTCTTCACCCGCAACCTGGTGGTCGCCACCGACAGCGCGGGCCATGTGGGCGTGGGCGAGGTGCCTGGCGGCGAGAAGATCCGCCAGACGCTGGAAGACGCGCGCCCGCTGCTCGAGGGGCAGCCGATCGGCGACCTGCAGGCGATCCTCCATGCCATGCGCACCCGCTTCGCCGACCGCGATGCGGGCGGACGCGGCCTGCAGACCTTCGACCTGCGCACCACCATCCACGCGGTGACAGCGGTGGAATCAGCCTTGCTCGATCTGCAGGGGCAGCACCTGGGCGTGCCGGTGGCGGCGCTCCTGGGCGAGGGGCAGCAGCGCGAGGCGGTGCAGATGCTGGGGTATCTGTTCTTCGTGGGGGACCGCACGAAGACCGACCTGCCGTATGTGGATCCGGCCCACGAGCCCGAGGAGGCCGATGGCTGGCGGCGTGTGCGCCATGCGCAGGCGCTCACCCCGGAGGCCATCGTGCGGCAGGCCGAAGCGGCCCAGGCGCGCTACGGCTTCCAGGACTTCAAGCTCAAGGGCGGCGTGCTGCGCGGCGAGGATGAAGTGCTGGCCGTGCGTGCCTTGCACGAACGCTTCCCGCAGGCGCGGGTGACGCTGGACCCCAACGGCGGCTGGCTGCTGAAGGACGCGGTGCGCCTGATGCGCGACCTGCGTGACGTGCTGGCCTATGCCGAAGACCCCTGCGGCGCCGAGGAGGGCTTCTCGGGCCGCGAGGTGATGGCGGAATTCCGCCGCGCCACTGGCCTGCCTACCGCCACCAACATGGTGGCCACCGACTGGCGCCAGATGGTGCATGCGCTGTCGCTGCAGGCGGTGGACATCCCGCTGGCCGACCCGCATTTCTGGACGATGGCCGGCTCGGTGCGTGTGGCCCAGACCTGCCGCGACTGGGGCCTGACCTGGGGCTCGCACTCCAACAACCACTTTGACGTGTCGCTGGCCATGTTCACGCACGTGGGCGCGGCGGCGCCGGGCAAGGTGACCGCCATCGACACGCACTGGATCTGGCAGGACGGGCAGCGCCTCACGAAGGATCCCCTGAAGATCGAGGGCGGATACGTGAAGGTGCCCGCCCGGCCCGGACTGGGGGTGGAACTGGACATGGCCGAAGTGGAGAAGGCGCATGCCCTGTACCAGCAGCACGGCCTGGGCGCGCGCGACGACGCCATCGCCATGCAGTCCCTGATCCCCGGCTGGAAGTTCGATCCGAAGCGGCCCTGCCTGGTGCGCTGAGCGCCTGCGCCTGCGCCTGCGTCACTCCGCGACGCTGAATCGGTACTCGATCCGTCCGCCCGCGGCCTGGCCCGGCCGGATCACCGCGCTGGGAAAGCCCGGCTGGTTCGGGGCGTCCGGCAAGCCCTGGGGCTCCAGGCACAAACCCGCCTCGGGCCCGTAACGGCGGCCCCCCTTGCCGGCGTGCCGGGGCAAGCTGCCATCGAAACTGCTGGCGGTGAAGAACTGCAGCCCCGGTGCGTCGCCCCACACATCCATCACCACCCCGCTGCCGGGCGCATGGACCCGCGCCATCGGCCGCAGGGTGCGGGCGGGGCCCTTCCCGGGGAACACGTAGCAGCTGTCGAAGCCCTGGCCCGCGGGCAGGCGATCCAGCGCCTGTGCCAGGGTGGCGCCGGTGCGCAGGTCCAGGGGCGTGCCGTCTACCGGAGCGATTTCGCCGCTGGGGATCTTGTGCGCATCGACCGGCAGGTAGTGCGTGGCGTTGATGGTGAGGTGGTGTCCGCGCGCGTGCGCCGCCTGGTCTCCCTCCAGGTTGAAGAAGGGATGCGCCGTGAAGTTCGCCACGCCGGCCTGGTCCAGGGCCTGGGCCTGCCACTCGATGGCCAGGGTGCCGGGCGCGGGCAGGGCGTAGATCACGCGCAAGGCCAGGTCGCCAGGGAAACCGTCCTGGGTGCTGTGGAAGGTCCAGGCCAGTACCAGCCGCTGCGGAGTGTGCGACTGGACCTCGAACACCTGGTGGCGACTCCCGGCGGGCCCTCCGTGCAGGCAATGCAGACCCTCATTGGCTGGAAGTTCCCAGCGGCGTCCGTCCAGGGTGAAGCGCGCATGGGCGATCCGATTGGCGTAGCGGCCGATGAAGGCGCCCATCGAGGGCATGCCCTGCAGCATCTGCTGGAGGTGGTCGTAACCCAGGACCACGTCATGACGCATCCCGCCGCGACCCGGCACCACCAGTTGCAGCAGACGGGCCCCGTGGTTGCAGACCGCGGCCTGCAGGCCACCCGGCGTGCCCAGGGGGTACAGGCCGACAGCCCGCCCGGCCGCCTGGCCCGCGAATCGGGCAGGTTCAAGCAGGTCGGGGGAGCGGTTTGTCATCGTACAACTGGTGAGTTCCGGGGCAAGCAGGTCGAAGGCTCACTGTACCCCGTGTCCGGCTTCCAGCCCTCCAAATCGAAAGATGAGGGAAAATCAGGGCATCTCCAATTGACTTTTACAAGGCCTGCAGGCACAGTCTATGTTGTACGACAACTGACGACTTGCGGGTCGTCCCACCTGACGTTTTCCATGCTCGATCAGCCTGCCTCCCCCCTGCGATTCAAGCGCCTGCTCATGACGGGGGCCGCTGGCGGCCTGGGCCGCGAATTGCGCGGTCGCCTGGGCCGGTATTGCGAGGTCCTGCGCCTGTCCGATATCGCGGACCTGGGGCCTGCGGCCGCGGGCGAGGAATGCGTGCCGGCGGACCTGTCGGACAAGGCGGCCGTCCACGACCTGCTGGCGGGCGTGGACGCGGTGGTGCACCTGGGCGGCGTGTCCACCGAGCAGCCCTGGGAGCCGATCCTGGCGGCCAACATCGTGGGCCTCTACAACCTCTACGAGGCCGCCCGCAAGCAGGGGGTCAAGCGCGTGATCTTTGCCAGCTCCAACCACGTGATGGGGTTCTGGCGCCAGGATCAGGTCGTCGACGCCGATTCGGCGCCGCGACCCGACGGGCTCTACGGCCTGTCCAAGGCCTTCGGCGAGGATGTGGCGCGCCTGTACTGGGACCGCTTCGGCATCGAGACCCTGGTGGTGCGCATCGGCTCCTCCTATCCCGAGCCGCAGAACCGCCGCATGCTGGCCACCTGGCTGTCCTATGACGACCTGGAGCGCCTGGTGGTGGCGGGCCTGACCGCCCCGGTGGTGGGCTGGAGCGTGATCTACGGCATCTCGGACAACCGCACCGCCTTCTATGACAACACCAAGGCGCGCCACATCGGCTACCGCCCGCAGGACAGCTCCGACGGCCACCGCGCCCGTGTCGAGGCGGCGCAGCCGGTGATCGACCTGTCCGACCCGGCCCACCGGTACCAGGGTGGCGTCTTCGTGCGTACGGGGCATTTCGATTGAACGCACCCGACGTGATCGATTTCGAGGTGATCTCGCCCACGCGTGACCGCGTGGGCGAGAGCCCGCTGTGGTCGGTGTCCGAGCAGGCGCTGTACTGGGTCGACATCGAGGGCCGCGCCCTGCGCCGCTTCGACTGGGCCACTCGGGCGGTCACCACCTGGTCGACCCCCGAACGTACAGGCTGCATCGCGCACCGCGCGGGCGGTGGCTTCGTGGCCGGGATGGAGTCGGGCGTCTACGCGATGGACCTGCCCGCCGGCGGGGGCCTGGCCGCCACCCGGCTGCTGCAGGCCGTGCAGCATCCGCGCGCCGGCATGCGTTTCAACGACGGCCGCCTGGACCGCCAGGGGCGCCTGTGGGCCAGCACCATGGTGATGGACGGTTCGCTGGCCGCAGCCGACGGCGCGCTGTTCCGCTTCGATGCGCAGGGCCTGTCGGCGCCGGTCGTCAGCGGCCTGGTGACCGGCAACGGTCTGGCCTTCAGCCCTGACGGCCGCCGCATGTACCTCGCGGATTCGCACCCCACGGTGCAGCGTATCTGGCAGTTCGACCTGGGCGACGACGGCGTGCCGCGCCACCGCCGTGATTTCGTCGACATGCGACCGCTGCCCGGGCGTCCCGACGGTGCGGCCATCGACACCGACGGGTGCTACTGGATCTGCGGCAACGATGCCGGCCAGGTGCACCGCTTCACCCCCGAGGGGCGGCTGGACCGCTCCATCGCCGTGCCTTTCTCCAAGCCCGCGATGTGCAGCTTCGGCGGGCCGGACCTGTCCTGGCTGTTCGTCACCTCGATTCCGCCGGCAAAACCCGCGCCGGGTTTTGATCCCGCGTTCGATGGCGCGGTCATCGTGCTGCGCCCCGGCGCGCAGGGCGTGGCCGAGCCGCACTTTCCGTTTGCCTGATTTTTTCAACCAAGGAGACAGTATGCGTTCCTTCAAGCCCCTGGCGCTCGTCGCCGCCACGCTGATGGCGTTCGCGGCCGTGCCGCTGCACGCCGCCGAATTCCGTTCGGCCGACATCCACAACGCCGACGACTACCCCACGGTTGTCGCGGTCAAGCACATGAGCACCGTGCTGGAGAAAGCCTCCGGCGGCAAGCACAAGATCAAGGTGTTCAACAAGGGCGCGCTGGGCTCCGAGAAGGAGACCATCGACCAGGTCAAGATCGGCGCGCTGGACATGGTGCGCGTGAACGTGGCCCCCATGAACGGCGTGTGCCCCATGACCATGGTGCCCACCATGCCCTTCCTGTTTCGCTCGGTGGACCACATGCGCAAGGCGCTGGACGGCCCCATCGGCGAAGAGATCCTGAAGTCCTGCGAGTCGGCCGGCTACATCGGCCTGGCCTTCTATGACTCGGGTGCCCGCTCGATCTACGCCAAGAAGCCGGTCAAGACCGTGGCCGACACCAAGGGCATGAAGATCCGCGTGCAGCAGTCCGACCTGTGGGTGGCCCTGGTGGGCGCGATGGGCGCGAACGCGACCCCGATGCCCTACGGCGAGGTCTACACGGGCCTGAAGACCGGCCTGATCGATGCCGCCGAGAACAACTTCCCCTCCTACGACACCGCCAAGCACTTCGAGGCGGCCACCGTCTACTCGCGCACCGAGCATTCGATGGCCCCCGAGATCCTGCTGTTCTCGAAGATCGTCTGGGACAAGCTGCCCAAGGCCGAACAGGACATGATCCGCGCCGCCGCCAAGGATTCGGTGAAGGTGCAGCGCGCCGCCTGGGACGACCAGGAGGGCAAGTCGCTGGCCCGCGTGAAGGCCGCTGGCGTGCAGATCGTCGAGGTGGACAAGCGCTCGTTCCAGGCCGTGATGGGCCCGGTCTACGACAAGTTCATGACCACGCCCGACATGAAGCGCCTGGTCAAGTCCATCCAGGACCTCAAGTAAGCCTCCACCTCCACCCGGGCGCGCGCCACGCGGCGGCGTCCGGGTGAACCCGAGTTCCTCCTATGCTGACCCGTTTGTGCGCCGCGCTCGCCAGGCTCTGCCTGATGGTGGCCGTGACGCTGCTCATCGTCCTGATCCTGTGCGTGCAGTGGCAGGTGTTCGGACGCTATGTGCTCAATGACACCCCGACCTGGGCCGAGAACTTCGCCCTGCTGCTGGTGCTGTTCGTGACTGCCTTCGGCGTGGCCGTGGGCGTGCGCGACGCCGGCCACATCGGCCTGGAGTCACTGGTGGTGCTGCTGCCCAAGGCGTGGCAGCGGCGCATTGCCTTCGTGGTGCACGCGCTGGTGGGCCTCTTCGGCGCCCTGATGGTGTACGGCGGCTGGGGCTGGGCCTCGGCCAAGTGGGGCGAGAAAAAGCCCATGCTGCCCGTGCCCGACGGCATCGACTACGTGCCGATCATCATCGCGGGCGCGCTGATCGTGCTGTTCTCGTTCGAACACGTGGTCGCCCTCGCGCGTGACCAGGAAGTGGAGCCGGCGTGGAACTGACCATCCTCGCGGTGTCCTTCACCGCCCTCTTGATCCTGGGCGTGCCGGTGGCCTTTGCCATCGGCCTGTCCTCGGTGGCCACCATCCTGGCCGCCGGCCTGCCCATCGCCGTCGTCTTCCAGAAGATGGTGGGAGGCATGCAGGTGTTTTCCTTTCTGGCGATTCCCTTCTTCATCTTCGCGGGCGAGCTGATGCTCTATGGCGGCATCGCCGACCGCATCATCCGTTTCGCCAACAGCCTGGTGGGCCACGTGCGCGGCGGGCTGGGCATGAGCAATGTGCTCGGGTGCACGATCTTCGGCGGTGTCGCCGGCTCGCCGATGGCCGACGTCTCCGCCATCGGTTCGGTGATGATCCCCCTGATGAAGAAGGAGGGCTACGACACCGACTACGCGGTGAATGTGACCACCCACGCCTCGCTGGTCGGGGCCATCATGCCCACCTCGCACAACATGATCATCTTCACGCTGGCCACCGCGGGCATCGCCTCGGTCAGCGTGCTGGGTCTGATCCTGGCCGGTCTGGTGCCCGCCATCATCCTGACCGTGTGCAACATGGCGGCGGCCTACTGGGTGGCCGTCAAGCGCGGCTACCCGGTGCACGGAAACTTTCCGGGCTGGGCCATGGTGCTGTCCGCTTTCCTCGCGGCGCTGCCGGGCCTGATGGTGGTGGTGATCATCCTGGGCGGCATCCTGTCGGGCGTCTTCACGGCGACGGAGTCTGCCTCCATCGCAGTCGCCTGGGCGCTCCTGATCACCACCCTGGTCTATCGCACCCTGACCTGGGGTCACTTCCTGAAGGCCTGCGCCAAGGCCTGCAAGACCACGGGCGTGGTGCTGCTGCTGATCGGCATCTCGTCGGCCTTCGGCTACTTCCTGGCCCTGTATGAGGTGCCCCAGAAAACCGGCGAGTTGATGAAGTTCGTCAGCGACAGCCCCTGGGTGATCTTCCTGATGATCAACGTGTTGCTGTTCATCCTGGGTACCTTCCTGGACATGGCCGCCACGATCCTGATCTGCACCCCGATCTTCATGCCGATCGCCATGCAGTACGGGATGGATCCGCTGCAATTTGGCATCCTGATGTTGATCAACTGCGCGCTCGGGCTGAACACCCCGCCCGTGGGGACCGTGCAGTTCGTGGGCTGCGCGATCGGCGGGATTTCGGTGGGGCAGGTGATGCGCACCATCGCGCCCTTCTACGGCGCCCTGGGCATGACGCTGCTGGCCGTGACCTACGTGCCCGCGTTTTCGCTGTGGCTGCCCGGCCTGGTGAAGTGATTCGATGGCCGCTGTCCGCCGCCCCCTGTACATCCGCATGCACCCGGCGGACAACGTCGCCATCGTGGCCAACGACGGCGGCCTGCCCGCCGGCGCCGTGTTCGACGATGGACTGACCCTGCGTGAGGCCGTGCCGCAGGGTCACAAGGTGGCCCTGGCGGACCTGCCGGCCGGCACTGCGGTACGCCGCTACGACGTCGTGATCGGTCATGTGACCAAGGACCTGCCGGCGGGCAGCTGGGTCCATGAACGCCTGCTGGAGATGCCGCCCGCGCGCGCGCTCGACAGCCTGCCGATCGCCACCGTGCGGCCCGCGCCCCAACCTCCGCTGGCGGGCTACACCTTCGAGGGCTACCGCAATGCCGACGGCAGCGTGGGCACCCGTAACCTGCTCGCGATCACCCAGACCGTGCAGTGCGTGGCGGGCGTGGTGGACGTCGCGGTGCGACGCATCCGCGAGGAGCTGCTGCCACAGTACCCGAACGTCGACGGCGTGGTGGCCTTGGAGCATGGCTACGGCTGCGGCGTGGCCATCGATGCGCCCGATGCCGTGATCCCGATCCGCACGGTCCGCAACATCAGCCTGAACCCCAACTTCGGCGGCGAGGTGATGGTGGTGAGCCTGGGCTGCGAGAAGCTGCAACCGGCTCGCCTGCTGCCCCCTGGCAGCATCCCCATCGCCGACGGGCGTGACGCTGGTGCCGGGCCCGATACCGTGTGCCTTCAGGACGACGTCCACGTGGGCTTCATGTCCATGGTGGACAGCATCCTGGCGACTGCGCGGACCCATCTGGCGCGCCTGAACCAGCGCCGTCGCGAAACCGTGCCAGCCAGCGAACTGGTGGTGGGCGTGCAATGCGGCGGCAGCGATGCCTTCTCCGGCGTCACCGCCAATCCAGCCGTGGGCTTTTGTACCGACCTGCTGGTACGGGCCGGGGCGACGGTGCTGTTTTCCGAGGTGACCGAGGTGCGCGATGCGATCGACCAGCTCACCGCGCGTGCCGCCACGCCCGAGGTGGCGCAGGCGCTGGTGCGCGAGATGGCCTGGTACGACGCCTACCTCGGGCGCGGCGGTGCCGACCGCAGCGCCAACACCACCCCCGGCAACAAGCAGGGCGGCCTGTCCAACATCGTCGAGAAGGCGATGGGCTCCATCATCAAGTCCGGCACCTCGCCCATCTCCGGCGTGGTGCAGCCCGGCGAGAAGGCCAGGGACAAGGGCCTGCTCTATGCCGCCACACCCGCCAGCGACTTCATCTGCGGCACGCTGCAACTGGCTGCGGGCATGAACCTGCATGTCTTCACCACCGGCCGGGGCACGCCCTACGGCCTGGCCGCCTGCCCGGTGGTCAAGGTGGCGACCCGCAGCGACCTGGCGCGCCGCTGGCACGACCTGATGGACGTGAACGCGGGACGGATCGCCGACGGTGAGGCCACGATCGAGGACCTGGGCTGGGAGATGTTCCACTACCTGCTGGACGTGGCCAGCGGCCGCAAGAAGACCTGGGCCGAGCACTGGCGCCTGCACAACGCGCTGGTCCTGTTCAACCCCGCGCCCGTGACCTGACCCGGGGCGGGGGCGGCGCAGGGCGTCAGCCGAAATGCACCGCCTGGTGCTCCCCGATGCGGGGCGGCTGACCGGTGACGGCGGCGGCGGCCAGCTTGAACAATTGCGTCACCTTGCTTTCGGGGATGTTCCAGTACTCGGCGTGCAGGATCTGCACCGCGACCAGCTCCAGGTTCGGGTCCGCCGGCCCGCCGGGAAACCAGGCGCGGCTCATGGCGTTGAACAGGCGCTCACGCAGAGCCAGGTCGTGGTTCAGGCGCGCATGCCCCGTCACCGAGACATAGTGGTCCTTGTGCGTGTCGCAGTAGGCCACGTTCACGTCGCCGTCCAGCGCGATGCGCTGGCCCAGGTCGGTGGCGCGTGACACGAAGAAGTACAGGACGCCATCGTCCAGCGAGCGGTTCTGCGTGGTCAGAGGGTGGGCGTGCAACGAGCCATCCGGGTGGCGGTGGGTCATCATCCCGAAGCGCATTTCCTTGATCAGGTCCCACAGGGTCTGGTGGGCGGCAGGGGGGGAGGTGGAGGCCATGGGCGCACATCTTTCCTTGCCCGCAGGGTCGCTGTGTCATCGCCTGCCGTCCGGCCCTGTACGCCGGAACCGACAGGGGCGCCGCGCTACCATCCGCGCCCATCCCCCTACTTTTCTTGAGGCGCCGGCCGATGTTCAAGTCATTTTTTCTCTCACGCCGCTGGTGGCTGTGGTCTCTGCTCGGATCGGCCCTGATCCTCTACACCACCTGGTACCGCGTCAGCCTGGACGTGCAGGTCAACGAGTGGTTCGGCAGCTTCTACGACCTGGTGCAGAAGGCCCTGGGTGACAAGGGCAGCGTGACCCTGCCCGAGTTCTGGGGCCAGCTGGCCACCTTTCTGCGCATCGCCATGCTGTACGTGACGATCGCGGTGTTCATCGAGTTCTTTACCAAGCACTTCATCTTCCGCTGGCGCACGGCGATGAACGACTACTACATGGCCCATTGGGACAAGCTGCGCGGCATCGAGGGCGCCGCCCAGCGCGTGCAGGAGGACACGATGCGTTTCGCCCGCATCATGGAGGGCCTGGGCGTGGAGTTCATGCGCAGCGTGATGACGCTGGGGGCCTTCCTGCCCATACTCTGGACGCTGTCCGAAAAAGTCACCGAGCTGCCCTGGATCGGCGAGGTGTCGCACTCCATGGTGTGGGTGGCCATCCTGTCGGCGCTGTTCGGAACGGTGCTCCTGGCCGTGGTGGGCTTCAAGCTGCCGGGGCTGGAGTTCCAGAACCAGCGGGTGGAGGCGGCCTATCGCAAGGAGCTGGTGCTGGGCGAGGACGACCCCGCCCGGGCCCAGCCCCCCGAGGCCCGGCGCCTGTTCGAGGACGTGCGGCGCAACTACTTCCGCCTCTTCTTCCACTACCTGTACTTCGATGTGGCCAAGTGGTCCTATCTGCAGTTCTCGGTGTTGATTCCGCTGATCGCGCTGGCCCCGACCGTGGTGGCCGGGGTGATCACCCTGGGGGTGATGCAGCAGATCACCCGCGCCTTCGACCGGGTGGAGGCGTCCTTCCAGTACCTGGTCCTGAGCTGGGGCACCATCGTGGAGCTGATCTCGGTGTACAAGCGGTTACGGGCCTTCGAGCGGCAGATTGACGGCGCGCCCGGGCCGTCCCTGTCCCCGGCCGGGCCGGCCTGAGCCCCCGGGCCCCGCTTCTTGTATGCTGGCTGCCCTGGCGCGCCAGCGCCCGGCTCGTTGCTCTGCGTTTTCTGCCTATTTCCCAGGAGTTGTCGCCCCATGCCCCGCGTGTTCAATTTCAGTCCCGGCCCCGCCACCTTGCCCGAGGCGGTGCTGCGCCAGGCGGCTGACGAAATGCTCGATTGGCGGGGCAGCGGGATGTCGGTGATGGAGATGAGCCATCGCGGCAAGGAGTACATGTCCATCCACGCAGAGGCCCAGGAGACGCTGCGCGAGCTGCTCGCCATTCCCTCGAACTACAAGATCCTGTTCCTGCAAGGCGGCGGTATCGGCGAGAACGCCATCGTGCCGATGAACCTGATCGGCCGCTCGGGACGGGCCGACTACGTGATTTCCGGCGACTGGTCCAAGAAATCCGCCAAGGAGGCCGCTCATTTCGGACAGGTGCGCATTGCCGCCAGCAGCGAGGAGAACGGGCGCTACACCCGCACCCCCGCCCAGGCCGAATGGAAACTCGATCCGCAGGCCGCCTATGTGCACATGTGCTCCAACGAGACCATCGGCGGGGTGGAGTTCTTCTGGACGCCCGACACCGGCCCCGTGCCGCTGGTGGCGGACATGTCCTCCAACATCCTCTCGCGGCCCCTGGACGTGAGCCGCTACGGCCTGATCTACGCCGGCGCGCAGAAGAACATCGGCCCCTCGGGCCTGACCGTCATCATCGTGCGCGAGGACCTGCTGGGACATGCGCTGCCCGTCACCCCCGAGGTCTTCAACTACAAGATCCAGGCCGAGGCCGACTCCATGTACAACACGCCGCCCACCTACGCGATCTACATCGCCGGGCTGGTGTTCAAGCATGTGAAGGCCCAGGGGGGCCTGGAGGCGATGGAGGCGCGCAACCGCGCCAAGGCCAAGCTCCTGTATGACACGCTGGATGCCAGCCGTTTCTACCGCAACCCGATCGCGCCCGAGGCCCGCTCCCTGATGAACGTGCCCTTCTGGCTCCAGGACCCCCAGCTGGACGAGGCCTTCCTCCAGGGCGCGCAGGCCCGCGGCCTGTTGCAGCTCAAGGGCCATCGCTCGGTGGGCGGCATGCGCGCGTCCCTGTACAACGCGATGTCGATCGAGGGTGTGCAGGCGTTGGTGGCCTACATGAAGGACTTCGAGGCCCGGCACGCCTGATGGCCCGGTCGGGCCAGTGGGTTTGTTGCCGCCCGGGCCTGTCCGCGTGCACCATCGCGGCATGACCCACGCCTATGCCCATACCCTGCGTCCCCTGAAAGTCGGTGCCGCCAAGGCCGGCCGGTTTTTCTCGCTGCCGGAGCTGGCCCGGGAGTTCCCGGGGATCTCGCGACTGCCGGTCTCCCTGCGCATCGTGCTGGAGTCGGTGCTTCGCCATTGCGATGGCGTGAAGGTGACGCCGGACCATGTGCGCCAGCTGGCGCAATGGACGCCCCACGCAGACCGGGTCCGGGAGATCCCCTTCACCGTGGCGCGCGTGGTGCTGCAGGACTTCACCGGCGTCCCGCTGCTGGCCGATCTGGCCGCCATGCGCAGCGCCGCCGCGCGCCTGGGCAAGCAACCCGGGGCCATCGAGCCCCTGGTGCCGGTGGACCTGGTGGTAGACCACTCCGTCATGGTGGACCACTACGGCACGCGCGATGCCCTGGACCTGAACATGCGCCTGGAGTTCGAGCGCAATCGCGAACGCTACGCCTTCATGAAATGGGGCATGCAGGCCTTCGACACCTTCGGGGTGGTGCCACCGGGCTTCGGCATCGTGCACCAGGTGAACCTGGAGTACCTGGCTCGCGGCGTGCACCGGCGCGCCGACGGCGTGTACTACCCCGACACCCTGGTGGGCACGGACAGCCACACCACCATGATCAACGGCATCGGTGTCGTCGGCTGGGGCGTGGGGGGCATCGAGGGTGAGGCGGCGATGCTGGGGCAGCCGGTGTACTTCCTCACGCCCGACGTGGTGGGTGTGGAACTCACCGGCCAGCTGCGCGAAGGCTGTACCGCGACCGACCTCGTGCTCACGGTGACGCAGCTGCTGCGAAGCCGCAAGGTGGTGGGCAAGTTCGTCGAGTTCTTCGGGGAGGGCACGCGCACCCTGTCCGTCCCGGACCGGGCCACCCTGGCCAACATGGCCCCGGAGTACGGGGCGACGATGGGTTTCTTTCCGGTGGACGACAAGACCCTGGCCTATTTCGAGGGCACGGGCCGGCGCCGGGACGAGGTGGCCGCGCTCGAGGCGTATTTCCGGGCCCAGGACCTGTTTGGCGTGCCGCTGCCGGGGCAGGTGGACTACTCGCAGGAGGTGAGGCTGGACCTGGGCAGCGTGACGCCCAGCCTGTCGGGCCCCAAGCGACCGCAGGACCGTCTCGAGATCGGCCAGGTGGCCGGGCAGTTCCGCACGCTTTTCAGCCAGCCCGCCGCCGAGAACGGTTTCAACCATCCGGCGGCTACCTTGCTCACGCGCCACCTGGTGCATCCGGGCGGCGAGGCGCCCGTGCCCAAGGTGCCGATGACGCCCGATACGCCCGCCGCTGCGCCCCGTTTCGAGCTGGAGATGGAGGCCAACAAGCCCACGCTGAAGGCCTCCAAGGCGATCCGCGACGGGGGCGCGCTGCATGTGCAGGACGTCACCATCGGCCATGGCGATGTCCTCATCGCCGCCATCACGAGCTGCACCAACACCTCCAACCCGGGCGTCATGCTGGCCGCCGGCCTGCTGGCAAAGAAGGCGGTGCAGGCGGGGCTGCGGGTGCAGCCGCATATCAAGACCTCGCTGGCGCCGGGCTCGCGCATTGTCACGGACTACCTGATCCAGGCCGGCCTGCTGCCGTACCTGGAGCAACTGGGCTTCACCGTCGCGGGGTATGGCTGCACCACCTGCATCGGCAATTCCGGTGACCTGGCGCCCGAGATCAACGAGGCGATCCTGAAAAGTGACCTGGTGTGTGCCGCGGTGCTCTCGGGCAACCGCAACTTCGAGGCGCGCATCCACCCGAACCTGAAGGCGAATTTCCTGGCCAGCCCACCGATGGTGGTGGCCTATGCCCTGGCTGGCACCGTGCTGCGTGACCTCATGACCGAGCCCGTGGGCACCGCCCGTGACGGCACGCCGGTGTGGCTCGGAGACATCTGGCCCACCTCGGATGAAGTGCGCGTCCTGATGAAGCACGCCATGAACGGCAAGGCCTATCGGGCCAATTACCAGAAGGTGCAGTCGGACCCCGGCCTGCTGTGGGAGCGCATCGAGGGCAGCGAGGGTGAGACCTACGACTGGCCGGCCAGCACCTACATCGCGCAGCCGCCTTTCTTCGATGGCTTCACCCTGGCACAGCCTGTCGCCTCGTCTCCGGTGCGGGTGCAGGGCGCGCGCATCATGGCGCTGTTTGGCGACTCCATCACCACCGACCACATCTCGCCGGCAGGCTCGATCCAGGAAAGCTCGCCCGCGGGCCAGTGGCTGCTGGCCCAGGGCATTTCGAAGGCCGGCTTCAACAGCTATGGCTCGCGCCGGGGGCACCACGAGGTCATGATGCGCGGCACCTTCGCCAATGTCCGCATCAAGAACCTGATGCTGCCCGCGCGGGCCGATGGTTCGCGCGAGGAGGGGGGCTACACCCTGTACCGCGACGGTGCGGGCAACCCCCACAAGCTGTCCATCTTCGACGCCGCGCAGAAGTACCAGGCGGAAGGTCGGGCCACCGTGATCTTCGCGGGCGAGGAATACGGCACCGGGTCGTCCCGGGACTGGGCGGCCAAGGGCACGCGGCTTCTGGGCATCCAGGCGGTGATCGCCCGCAGCTTCGAGCGGATCCACCGCAGCAACCTGGTGGGGATGGGTGTGCTGCCCCTGCAATTCAAGGGGCAGGACAGCTGGGAGTCCCTCGGTCTGGACGGCTCCGAATGCGTTGACGTGGTGCCCGATCCGCAGCTGCGCCCGCAAAGCGATGCGACCCTGGTCATCGTGCGCAGCGACGGCAGCCGCCAGGAAGTCGTCGTGCAGCTTCGCATCGACACGCCGATCGAAGTGGCGTACTACCGCCATGGCGGTATCCTGCCGTTTGTGCTGAGGCAGCTGTTGTCCCATTGAATTTCGTTTTTATGCAGGTTTCCCAGAGGTGCGCATGCCGGGCCGGCTCCTGATCGCGGGGGGCGGCATCGGCGGCCTGGCGGCGGCGCTGGCGGCGGCGCGGGCCGGCTGGCAGGTGCAGTTGCTCGAGCAGGCACCCGCCTTCAGCGAGGTGGGCGCCGGGGTGCAGGCGAGCCCCAACGCCACCCGGGTGCTGCACGCACTGGGCGTGCTGGACGCTGTCAGGGCCAAGGCGTGCGCGCCGCAGCGCCTGGTGGCACGCGATGCGCTGCGTGGGCGCGTGCTCGGTGCCATGCCCCTGGGCGAGGCGGCGCAAACGCGGTACGGCGCGCCCTACCTGACGGTGCATCGGGCGGACCTGCATGCGGCCTTGCTGCAGGCGCTGCAGGGACACGGGGTCAGCCTGCATCTGGACCGTCGCCTGCTGTCGGTGCAGGTGCGGCCCGAGGGGGTGCGTGTGATCACCCCCCAGGGCGCGCCCCTGCAGGCCGATGCACTGGTCGGCGCCGATGGCCTGTGGAGCGCCGTGCGAGGCAACGTCTGGGCCGACGACCCGCCCCAGGGGTCCGACCATGTGGCGTACCGCGCCCTGATCCCGATGGAGCGGCTGGCAGACGCGTGGCAGGCGCCCGAAGTGACCGCCTGGCTCGGCCCGCAGCTGCACGCAGTCAGCTACCCGGTGCGAGGCGGGGCCCTGCTCAATCTGGTGTGCGTGGTGCAGCAGCGTGTCGACGGACCGCGCACGGGCTGGGACCTGGCGGGCACCGCGGCTTCCCTGCGGGCGGCCCTGGGCGGTGTGTGCGAGCCCTTGCAGGCAGCCCTGGAAGCTGCGCCATCCTGGGGCCGCTGGGTCCTGCATGACCGTGCGCCGATCGCGGGCGCGGGCGAGATGGCGCGTGGCCGTGTGGCCTTGCTGGGCGATGCGGCCCACCCGATGCGGCCCTACCTGGCCCAGGGCGCCGCCATGGCCCTGGAAGACGCCCAGGCGCTGGGGCGCTGCCTGGCCACGGTGACCGAGCCGGGCCTGGAGGTGGGGCCTGCCTTGCGGCGCTACGCCCAGAGTCGCTGGGAACGTGCAGCTCGCGTGCAGCAGCGGTCACGGCGCAATGGGCAGATCTTCCATGCCACCGGGGCCGTGCGCAGGGGGCGGGACCTGGCCCTGGCCACCCTCGGGGCGTGGGTGATGGACCTGCCCTGGCTCTACGCGCACTGACGCGTCACAGGACTGTTCCCTCGAGCGGCGCCAGGCCATGGCGCAGGCGCGCGATGCCGCAGGCATGGCTGCCGGCCTCGAACTCCCGGCAGGGAGCGGGGCGCCACTCGTAGATGCCGCAGGCGACACGCTGGCCCACCTGGCCGGTGAGGGCGGCGCAGCGCACGGGCACATGATCGGTGCCACGCATGCGGCAGGTGCTGCCATTGACCTCGACGGCCAGGCCGGCGGGCACACGCCCGCCCATGTCGTCGAGCTCGTACACCGCGAAGTCCACGCGGAAACTGGCGCAGCACGCGCCGCAGGTCAGGCAGGGATGTTCGGTGCCGGACACGGGCGAGCCCCGGTCGGCGTCAGGCCACACGCCCCAGGAGCAGGAACTCCATCAGGGCCTTCTGCACATGCATCCGGTTTTCGGCCTCGTCCCAGACGACGGACTGCGGGCCGTCGATCACATCGGCCTCGACCTCCTCGCCGCGGTGGGCGGGCAGGCAGTGCATGAACAGGGCATCGGGCTTGGCCACGGACATCATGTCGGCGTTGACGCACCAGTCGGCAAAGGCTTTCTTGCGGGCCTCGTTCTCGGCCTCGTAGCCCATGCTGGTCCAGACGTCGGTGGTGACGAGGTCGGCACCGCGGCAGGCTTCCTTGGGATCCTGGAAGACCTTGTAGCTCTGGGCGCTGCGGATGCCCGCCACGGCCTGGTCGACCTCATAGCCCGAGGGCGTGCTCACATGCACGGTGAACCCGAGCAGGTCGGCCGCCTGCAGCCAGGTGTTGGCCATGTTGTTGCCGTCGCCTACCCAGGCGACGACCTTGCCCTGGAGGGCCGCCGGGTCCGGCTGGCCCTGGGCGTTCAGGCCGCGATGCTCCAGGAAGGTAAAGAGGTCGGCCAGGATCTGGCAGGGGTGGAATTCGTTGGTCAGGCCATTGATCACCGGCACCCGCGAGTGCGCGGCGAAGCGTTCGATCTTGTCCTGGCCGAAGGTGCGGATCATGACCAGGTCGACCATGCGGCTGATCACGCGTGCGGAGTCCTCGATCGGCTCGGCGCGTCCGAGCTGGCTGTCGCCGGTGGTCAGGTGCACCACGCTGCCCCCGAGCTGGTACATGCCGGCCTCGAAGCTCACGCGGGTGCGGGTGGAGGCCTTCTCGAAGATCATGGCCAGCGTGCGATCGGCCAGCGGGTGGTATTTCTCGTAGGTCTTGAACTTGTGCTTGATGACCGCAGCGCGCTCGAACAGCCAGGCGTAGTCGTCGGCCGTGAGATCGGTGAACTGCAGGTAGTGCCGGATCGCCATGGTCATTCCGCCAGGAAGGCCCGGATCAGGGGCACGAGCAGGCCCACGATCTCGTCGGCCTCGGCCTGCGTGAGGATCAGGGCGGGCACCAGGCGCACCACGGTGTCGGCAGTCACGCTGAAAAGCAGGCCGGCTTCGGCGCCGCGGCCCACCAGGGCGCCGCAGGGGCGATCCAGTTCGATGCCGAGCATCAGGCCCTGGCCGCGGACCTCCTTGACGCCCTTCACGCCCGAGAGGGCCTGCTCCAGGGAGGCTTTCAGGTGCGCGCCGACGCGGGCGGCGTTCTCCAGCAGGCCATCCTCCTTCATGATGCGCAGGGTCTCGACCCCGGCGCGCATGGACAGGGGATTGCCGCCAAAGGTGGTGCCGTGGTTGCCGGGCTGGAAGATGTGGGCCGCCTTGGGGCCGGCGACGACCGCGCCGATCGGCACACCCGAGCCCAGGCCCTTGGCCAGGGGCATGACGTCCGGCTGGATGCCGGCCCACTGGTGCGCGAACCACTTGCCGGTGCGGCCCATGCCGCACTGCACCTCGTCGATCATCAGCAGCCAGTCCTTCTGGTCGCACAGGGCGCGCACCTCGCGCAGGTACTCCGCGCGCATGGGGTTCACGCCGCCTTCGCCCTGGATGGTCTCGAAGAAGACGGCGACCACGTTGGGGTTGCCTTCGGTGGCCTTCTTCAGGGCGTCGATGTCATTGAGCGGCACGCGCAGGAAGCCTTCGACCAGCGGTCCGAAGCCGGCCTGCACCTTGGTATTGCCCGTGGCCGAGAGCGTGGCGATGCTGCGGCCATGGAAGGCCTTCTCGTAGACCACGATCACGGGGCGCTCGATGCCTTTGTCATGGCCGTACTTGCGCGCGAGCTTCAGCGCCGCTTCGTTGGCCTCCAGGCCCGTGGAGCAGAAGAAGGCGTTGGTCAGTCCGGAGAGTTCGACCAGGCGCGCGGCGAGTTCTTCCTGCAGGGGGATGTGGTAGTAGTTGCTGGAGTGGATCAGCTTGGCGATCTGGTCCTGCAAGGCCGGCACGAGCTTGGGGTGGGCATGCCCCAGGGTGTTGACGGCGATGCCGGCCAGCGCGTCGAGGTAACGCTTGCCATTGACGTCCCACACGCGCACCCCCTGTCCGTGCGACAGGGCGATGGGCACGCGCCCGTAGGTGTTCATGGTGTGGGGCGAAGCGGCTTCGATCAGCGCCATGGCGGTCCTCTTGAAAGAAAAATCGGCCCAAGCAGGTGGGCCGTCGAAAGGGCGATTTTAGGCACAGGCTGCGAGGGTCTGCGGGGGGCCAGGGGCTGCTGGCCCTCGCCCCGCCAGGGGGTGATCCTTGGCTCCAAGTCTTATATAAGATACAATACTTGGCTGCGGCGGCACGAGGCGATCCCTGGCTGGCGCATACCGCCTTGCTTCGTACCCACCGATGGCCTCCAGCTCCCCCAAAGAAGTCTTCATCCAGGGCATCACCCGCGAAGGACGCACCTTCCGGCCCAGCGACTGGGCGGAGCGGCTGGCGGGGGTCATGAGTTCGTTCCGACCCGGGGGGGCGCAACCGGGCAGCCACCTGAGTTATTCCCCCTGGTGCGTGCCGACGGTGATCGGCAACGTCAAGTGCGTGGTGGTGAATACCGAGTTGCGTGAGCACGAGCCCATGGCCTGGGACTTCGTCATGAACTTCGCGCGTGACAACGACCTGCAGGTGGGCGAGGCGTGCCTGATCCCCGAACGGCCGGCCAAGCCCTGAAGCGCGGGCCCCCAACGAAAAAACCGCCCGAAGGCGGTTTCTTGCTTTTTGCTTTGCTGGCAGCGCACCCGATTCAAACGGCAGGCTCTCGCACGCGAAAGCCCGGGCGGGTGCCTGAAGACGTCAGGCGGCGGTGGCCAGGGCCTTGACCTTGGCGGACAGGCGGCTCTTGTCGCGAGCGGCCTTGTTCTTGTGGAAGATTTCCTTGTCGGCCACGGAGTCCAGGACGCTCTGGGCCTTGGCAAAGAGTTCGGTGGCCTTGGTCTTGTCGCCGGCGGCCACGGCCTTCTCGACGTTCTTGACCGCGGTGCGGTACTTGGAGCGCAGCGAGGTGTTCGCCGAGTTCAGTTTGACGTCCTGGCGGGCGCGCTTGCGGCCCGACGCCAGGCGCGGGTTCTTTTTCTTGGGTTTGGCGGATGCCATGGTAGGGATTCCTTAAATGTCTGAGGATGATGCCAGCAAAGCCCTCCATTGTACTCCAAAAGCACTGGCGGGCTCAGGGGGGCTGGCAGGGCGCCGCTACACTCGGCCGGGTGAGCCTGTTCAAAGCCGCCTCCACCGTCTCCCTGCTGACCCTGGCCTCGCGGGTGACCGGCCTGGTGCGGGACCTCCTCATGGCGTCCACCTTTGGCGCCAGCGCGCTCACCGACGCCTTCAACGTGGCGTTTCGCATTCCCAACCTGTTTCGCCGCCTGTTCGCGGAAGGGGCCTTCAGCCAGGCCTTCGTGCCCGCCCTGGCCCATGTCAAGGAGCGCGAGGGCGAGGCCGCGACCCAGGTCCTGATCGACAGCGTCGCCACGGTGCTGGCCTGGGTGCTGCTGGCCACCTGCGTGATCGGCGTGGCTGCCGCCCCGGCACTGGTGTGGGCGCTGGCCAGCGGGCTGCAGAAGGACCCCCAGGCGATGGAGGCGGCCGTCCTCATGACGCGCTGGATGTTCCCCTACATCGGCTTCATGTCGCTGGTGGCCCTGTCGGCCGGCATCCTGAACACCTGGCGCCGCTACGCCGCGCCGGCCGCCACGCCGGTGCTCCTGAACCTGGCGATGATCGGGGCGGCGTGGCTGGGAGCGCCCTGGTTCGCCTCCCTGGGCATCGAGCCGATCTACGCCATGGCGGGCGGCGTGATGCTGGGCGGCCTGCTGCAACTGGGCGTGCAGGTGCCGGTGCTGCTGCGACTGGGGCACATGCCCCGTATCGGCCTGGGCTGGACCCGCCTGAAGGCGGCCTGGCACCATGAGGGCACGCGCCGCATCGGCGCCCTGATGCTGCCGGCGCTGCTGGGGGTGGGCGTGGCCCAGATCTCCCTGTTGATCAACACCCAGATCGCCTCCTGGCTGCCTGCGGGCAGCGTGACCTGGCTGGGCTACGCCGACCGGCTGATGGAGTTCCCCACCGCGCTGCTGGGCGTGGCCCTGGGCGTGGTGCTGATGCCGCAGCTGGCCGCCGCCCATGCCGCCCATGACACGCAGCGCTATTCGGCCATGCTCGATTGGGGCCTGCGGCTGGTGGTGCTGCTGGCGGTGCCCAGCTCGGTGGCCTTGCTGGTGTTCGCCCAGCCGCTGGTGGCCACCCTGTTCCATTACGGCGCCTTCACCGGGCGCGATGTGCTGCAGGTGTCCTTTGCGCTGGCCGGGTACGGCGTGGGCCTGCTGGGGCTGGTGGCGATCAAGGTGCTGGCCCCGGGGTATTACGCCCACCAGGACATGCGCACGCCGGTGCGCATCGCCATCGTGGTCCTGGTCGTGACCCAGCTGCTGAACGTCGCCCTGGTGCCGCTGCTGCAGCACGCCGGGCTGGCCCTGTCGATCGGCCTGGGCGCGCTGCTCAATGCCTCCTGGCTGCTGGTCGGCCTGCGCAAGCGGGGCAGCTGGCAGCCGTCCCCGGGCTGGGTCCGTTTCCTGCTGCAGGTGGCGGGGGCGACAGCGCTCCTGGCCGTGTTCCTGGCCTGGAGCGGCAGCGCCCTGTCCTGGATCGACCTGCGCGCGCAGTCCCTGCAGCGCGTGGGCCTGCTGGCCGCGGTGCTGGCGGGCGGCGCATTGATCTACTTCGGCGCCCTGTGGGCAGCCGGCGTGAAACTTCGCCAATTTGTGACGCGCTGACACGCTGGCGCCGACGCCCGCTTGACGCGCCCGGCACTGCCCCCTTAAAAAGCCGCAATGTCGCTCGACTTCTCCGCGCCCACACCCCTGGCCTATTTCCGCTCCCTGGTCCAGAGCGACGAGCATTTCCCGCTGCTGGAAGCGGCGGCCAGCCTGGCGCAGGACGAATACCCTGATCTGGACGTGCAGGAGGTCCTGGGGGATGTCGACCAGCTGCTGGCCCGCCTGAAGCGCCGCCTGCCCGCCGACGCGCCAGCCCTGCAGCGCCTGCGCATGCTCAATCAGTTCTTCTTCCGCGACCTGAGCTTCGGCAGCAACGTCAACGACTACAGCGATCCGGACAACAGCTACCTCAACGTGGTGCTGCGCACGCGACGCGGCATCCAGATCTCGCTGGCCGTGCTGTGGCTGGAGCTGGCCACCAGCCTGGGCCTGCATGCACGGGGGGTGTGCTTTCCGGGCCACTTCATGGTCAAGGTGAACCTGCCCAAGGGGCAGGTGGTGATCGACCCCTTCACCGGGCAGTCCCTCTCGCGCGAGGAGCTGTCCGAGCGCCTGGAACCCTACAAGCGACGCAGCGGTCTGACCGGTGAGTTCGAGGTGCCGCTGGGGCTGTACCTGCAGTCGGCGCCGCCGCGGGACATCATTGCGCGCATGCTGCGCAACCTCAAGGAAATCCACCGCGCGCAGGCCGACTGGCCTCGCCTGATCGCGGTGCAGGACCGCCTGGTGGTTCTGCTGCCCGAAGCCTGGTCCGAATACCGTGACCGGGGCCTGGCCCACGCGGCGCGGGGACAGACGGACCTGGCGGTGAAGGACCTCGAAACCTACCTGGGCAACGCGCAGGACGCGCTGGACATCGACGCCGTCGCCGACCACCTGTCCAACCTGCGCCGGGCGCGCAGCTGAAGCCGGGCGCGGCCCTGCAACCTGCAGGCGCCGCAGGTGGGAAGGAGGGTCAGCGGACCTCGACTGGCGCGCCGTTGCCGCGTGCCGCGATGGCGCCGATCTCGTAGACCGTCTCGCCTTGCGCGCGCAGGGTTGCCGCCGTGGCCGCAGCGTCGGCGGCAGCCACCACCACCACCATGCCGATCCCGTTGTTGAAGGTGCGGTTCATCTCGTGGTCGGAGATGGCGGCCGTCTTCTGCAGCCAGGCAAAGAGCTCGGACTGCGGCCAGCTGCCCTGCTTGAGGTGAGCGGCCGTGCCTTCGGGCAGCACGCGGGGGATGTTTTCCAGCAAGCCGCCGCCAGTGATGTGGGCCAGGGCCTTGACCGGGTGGACGGCCAGCGTGGCCAGCACCGGCTTGACGTACAGGCGGGTCGGGGCCATGACGGCTTCGCGAAACGGCTTGCCGTCCAGGGTGGCAGGCAGGTCTGCGCCGGCGCGCTCGATGCACTTGCGCACCAGCGAAAAACCGTTGGAGTGCACGCCGTGGGAGGCCAGGCCCAGGACCACGTCACCGGGGCGGACGTCGCGGCCGGTGAGGATCTTCGATTTCTCCACCGCGCCGACACAAAAGCCCGCGAGGTCGTACTCGCCTTCGGGGTACATGCCCGGCATCTCGGCGGTCTCACCGCCGATGAGGGCACAGCCGGAAAGCTCGCAGCCGCGAGCGATGCCGCCCACCACGGCGGCGGCGGTGTCCACATGCAGCTTGCCGCAGGCGAAGTAGTCGAGGAAGAACAGGGGTTCGGCACCCTGTACCAGCACGTCGTTCACGCTCATGCCGACCAGGTCGATGCCCACGGTGTCATGCATGTTCCACTCGAACGCGAGCTTGAGCTTGGTGCCCACGCCGTCGGTGCCGGAGACCAGGACCGGCTCCCGGTACCGCTTGGGCACCTCGAACAGAGCCCCGAAGCCGCCGATGCCGGCCAGCACCCCTTCGCGCATCGTCTTTTTCGCCAGTGGCTTGATGCGTTCGACCAGCGCGTCGCCGGCATCGATGTCGACGCCGGCGTCCTTGTACGAGAGGGGGGCTTGTGTCATGGGGGAGCGTTGGGACGGTGAGGGGCGGGCGGCTCGCAGGCAGACAGGGGCAGCCCGATAGAATTTGGCAGATTTTACTTGGCAGCCCGTCTGGCCCCGATGCTCCCGATCCCCGCGCCGAATTTCCTGATGGCTGTCTGCCTGGGCGGCCGGCCGCGGGCGTGCGCCTGCCGTCCATGAAGCAGATCGCGCTGGACATCGGCCTGGCCCGCGGACCCACGCTGGCCAGCTTCTGCGCGGGGCCGAACGACGCGGCGCTGTCGCACCTTCGGTTGTGGTGTGGCAGCCCGACCCGCTCTCCGGTGCCCACCTACCTCTGGGGCGCCAGCGGCAGCGGCAAGACCCACCTGCTCAAGGCCGTGGCCCAGGCCCTGCACGATCAGGGGGCCGCGGTGGGCTGGCTCGACGCCACGCTGCCCGAGCCCCCCGCCTTCGACGAGCGCTGGGCGCTGGTCCTGATGGACGACACCCACCTGTACACCGCCGTGCAGCAGCACGCCGCCTTCAACTGGTTCGTCAACGCCCAGACCCTGCAGCGTGGCGTGCTGGCCGCCGGCGCCACGCCGCCCGCCGACCTGAAGCTGCGCGAGGACCTGCGCACCCGCCTGGGGTGGGGCCATGTGTTCCACCTGCAGGTCCTGTCCGAACCCGAGCGCCGTGCCGTCCTGCGCCAGGCCGCCGATGCACGCGGCGTGTTTCTCGGTGACGAGGTCATGGACTACATGCTCACGCGCTTCTCGCGTGACCTGGGGAGCCTCATGCAGCTGCTGGAGCACCTGGACCTCTACGCCTTGCAGACCAAGCGCGCCATCACCATTCCCCTGATCCGCTCCATGCTGGAGAACGAGTGAAACTCGCGCTGTTCGACCTCGACCACACCCTCCTGCCGATCGACTCCGACTACGCCTGGGGCGAGTTCACCCTGGAGATCGGCTGGTGCGACCCCGGCCACTTCAAGGCCCGCAACGACGAGTTCTATGCCCATTACCAGGCGGGCACGCTGGACCCGCACGCCTACGTCCGCTTCGCCACCGAGGCCATCCGCCTGCGCGGCGAGCACAGGGCGCTGGCCGCGCGCGAGGATTTCCTGCGCCGCATCATCGAGCCCGCCATCCGGCCGCAGGCGCTGGACCTGGTGGCCCGTCACCAGGACGCAGGCGACCAGGTGGTGATCGTGACCGCCACCAACGAATTCGTCACCCGCCCCATCGCCGACCGCTTCGGTGTGCAGGAGCTGGTCGCGGTCAACCTGGAGCGCGATGCCAGCGGCTGGATCACCGGCGAGATCGAGGGCGTGCCCTCCATGCGCGCCGGCAAGGTCACGCGCATGGCGCAGTGGCTGTCGGCGCGTGGCCTGGACTGGGCGGACGTGGACGCCACCTTCTATTCCGATTCCATGAACGACCTGCCCCTGCTGGAGAAGGTGCGCCACCCGGTGGCCACCAACCCCGACCCCCGGCTGCGCCAGCTGGCCGCCGAGCGGGGCTGGCGCATACTCGACCTGTTTGGCAATTCCCCATGATCAAGAAATTCATCGACCGGCTGCTTGGCACCGGCTCCGCGGGCAAGCACCGCTTCGGCAAACGGCGCGAGGTGCCCCGTAGCGAGCACGGCATCGACGTGTCCCTGGTGGACGAGCGCGCCGTCCATGTGGTGCGCTCCCTGCAGGATGCGGGCTACGAGGCCTACATCGTGGGCGGTGCGGTGCGGGACCTGCTGCTGGGGCTGCGGCCCAAGGACTTCGATGTCGCGACCGACGCCACGCCCGAACAGGTCAAGGCGCTGTTTCGCCGCGCCTTCATCATCGGCCGGCGCTTTCGCATCGTGCACGTGGTCTACGGGCGGGGGCGCGAGCACGAGGTGATCGAGGTCTCGACCTTCCGTGCCTACCTGGACAACGCCGCGGCCGAGGCCGTGTCCGGCAACGAGCGCACCAGCAAGAGCGAGCTGGCCGGCATGAAGCATGCCGTCGACGCCAGTGGCCGGGTGCTGCGTGACAACGTCTGGGGACCGCAGGACGAGGACGCCACGCGCCGTGACTTCACCGTCAACGCCATGTACTACGACCCGCAGACGCAGGTGGTCGTGGACTACCACGGGGGCATGGAGGACGCCAAGAAGAAGCGCCTGCGCATGATCGGTGACGCCGCCACCCGTTACCGCGAGGACCCGGTGCGCATCATCCGTGCAGTGCGCTTTGCGGCCAAGCTCAATCCCCTGGGGTTCAAGCTCGATCCCAAGACCGCCGCGCCCCTGCAGGACTGCAAGAAGCTGCTGGCGGAGGTGCCGCAAAGCCGCCTGTTCGACGAGATGCTCAAGCTGCTGCAGACCGGCCACGCGCTGGCCACCATCGAGCAGCTCAAGACCCTGGGTCTGGAACGTGGCATCTACCCGCTGCTGGAGCTGGTGGTGGAGCGCGCCGGCCTGCCCTTTGTGAAGGCGGCCTTGCAGGACACCGACCGCCGCGTGGGCGAGGGCAAGCCGGTGGCGCCCAGTTTCCTGCTGGCCGCCGTCCTGTGGTCTGACGTGCGCGAGGGCTGGGCCCGCCGTCAGGCCAAGCAGCCGCCATTTCCGGCCTTGCAGGACGCGATCGACGACGTGTTCAACGCGCGCATCGGCGACGTGTCGGGCCGCGGCAAGCTGGCGGCCGACATGCGCGAGATCTGGATGATGCAGCCCCGGTTCGACAAGCGCGTGGGCAGCACGCCCTTCGGCCTGGTGGAGCAGCCGCGCTTTCGTGCGGGCTTCGACTTCATGCGCCTGCGCGCGGACGTGGGAGAGGTCGACGACGTGCTGGCCGACTGGTGGCAGGAGTTCAGCCTCGCCACTGATTCGCAGCGCGAGGACCTGATCGCGCAGGCACGCGAGGAGCAGCCGCACAAGGGCGCCCGGCGCGTGCGCGCGGCGCGGCCTGCGGACCCGGCGGCCCGCGGCGAGGAGGCGCCCCCGCAGGAAGACGGCCCCGCCCGTGAAGACGGCGGGCCGGCGCCGGCCCGCAAACGCCGCCGCCGGCGCAAGCCCTCGGGCACAGGCGGTTCATCGTCCTCGGGCGAGCCGGCAGACGCCGGCTGAAGCTCGCTGGCCTGAGCGCCTGCCGTCTCACCGCCCGCCCGCACCCGACCGCCCTGTCCATGTCCCTGCGCGAACCGGTCACGGCCTACATCGGCGTGGGCGCCAACCTCGGGGACGCCGTGGCCGCCGTCAGGAAGGCACTGTCCGACCTCGGCCAGCTGCCGCTCACGCGGCTGGCCGCTGCCTCCAGCCTGTACCGCACCGCGCCGCATGAAGCGCAGGGCCCCGATTTCATCAATGCCGTCGCAGCCCTGGACACGCGCCTGGCCGCGCCCGATTTGCTTGGCGCCTTGCAGCGGCTGGAGCAGGCGGCCGGACGTGAGCGTCCCTGGCACCACGCGCCGCGCACCCTCGATCTGGACCTGCTGCTGTACGGCGATGCGCAGATCGACAGCCCGTCATTGACCGTGCCGCATCCGCGATGGCGCCAGCGCGCCTTCGTGCTGCTGCCCCTGGCGCAGATCGCGCCGCAACGGGTCACGGCGCAGCAACTGGCGGCCGTGTCCGGCCAGGGCGCGGCCCCGCTCGCCGCAGACTGAACCGCCAAGGCCGCATGGACGCATGTCCATCCCGGAGGCAGGGCCATCGGCTGCCGCTTGGGCCTGCAAGGGCCCGAAAAGATAATCCTTCCGTGTTCAATACGGGAGGGATGTCTCATGAAGGGATCGTTCACGCCGTACCTGCCGCCACTAGGCGCCGCCCCAGCCGCCAGCGCACTGTCGCCGCGCCTGTGTGCCCTGCGCCCACCCTCCATCCAGACGGTTTTCGGTCCGAGCCGCAGGGCCGCGCCGAATCCGCATGCGCTCGTGCGCAGTCGCGCGTTCGGTCCGGGCATCGATCCAGAGGGAGAGCCACCTCGGACGCCGCTCGGGCAGCGTAGCGCCCGCAGTGTCAGTTCGTCGGGTTCCGGGGGTCGGCCGGAAGGCAAGTCGTCACTGTCTGCGCAGACGCAGTGGGCTTCGACGAAGGCCGATGCGGCCCCTGCGGCCCCCGGCAGCCAACGTTGACCCGCCCGCGAGCTTGCCGGATTCAGTCACGGAGGCTGCGCTGCTGCGCGACGTCCAGCTCGCTCACGCCACCGGCCTGGTGGCCCCAGGCGCCCCGCACGAAGGACAGCACCGCGGCGATGTCGGCGTCACTGAGCGTGAGGGCGAAGGGCGGCATGCCGAAGGGCCGCGGGTTGCCGGCCGTCGCTGGCGGGTAGGCGCCATGGATGGTGACCTGCACCAGGTTGGCCGTCACCGGCAGCGTCACCGCGCGATTGCCCGCCAGCCGGGGGTAGGCCCCGGGCACGCCCTCGCCGCGTTCTCCGTGGCACTGGGCGCAGTGGTCGCCGTACAGACGTTCGCCGCGCTGCATGACGCCGGCCGTGGCCGGTGCCGTGCGTGGCGGGCTGGGCGGATCGACCTGCGGCACCGATTTCAGGAACACCGCCATGGCGCGCAGGTCGGTGTCCTCCAGGTGCTGTGTGCTGTGCCTCACCACTTCGGCCATCGGGCCCAGGGTGCTGGCCTGCGGCGCGCGGCCCGTGCGTAGCAGTTGCACGATGTCAGCGTCATCCCACTGCGCCACGCCCGCTTGCGCCGGTGAGGCCAGGGAGGGCGCATACCAGGCCTGCATGGGGATCATTCCGCCGGAGAGGTCCAGGACTTCGCTGGCCCCCCAGGCATTGCGTGCACTGTGGCAGGCGGAGCAGTGGCCCAGGCCCTGCACCAGGTAGGCGCCGCGGTTCCAATCCGCGCCGCGGGCGGCCTCTTCGCGATGGCCGCCCGGACGGAAATACAGGGCCCGCCAGACCGCAAGGGCGGCCTGCGTGCTGTAAGGCCAGCGCAGCGCGTGGGGCGTGTTCTCCCGGTCCACCGGGGGCACGGTGCGCAGGAACGCGTACATAGCATCGGCGTCGGCACGCGTGATACGGGTGTAGTGGGTGTAGGGGAAGGCGGGGTACAGCATGCGCCCGTCGCGTGAGCGGCCATGGTGCAGGGCCCGCCAGAAATCGTCGTCCGTCCAGGCGCCCAGTCCGGTGCGCGCGTCGGGCGTGAGGTTGCCGGCGTACACGGTGCCAAAGGGCGTGGCCAGCGCGCGCCCGCCGGCCCAGGGGGCACCGCCACGGTCGGTGTGGCAGGCCATGCAGTTGCCCGCGCGTGTCAGGTACTCGCCGCGCGCGGCGAGTTCGGCGGGCGTGCGCGGCGCTGCGGCAACGGGGGGCAGGTCGTTGCGCCCGGGCGTCTCGCTGCGCCAGAACAGCCCTGCGAAAACCAGCGCTGGCAGCGCGAGGGCCAGCGCCCATGCGACTTGCAGCCTGCGTGCGGCGCGCGTCACCGTTTCACCTGGGCGGCTTGCGGCAGGCTCACGCTGCCGCAGGCGATCGTCGGCGGTGCGGGCAGGCGCGCGATGGCTTTCGGGTTGGCCGGCAGGGGCTGCGCCGCAAGCCAGGCGGTGATCGCGTTCAGGTCCTCGGGGTCCAGCGCGCGCGCGATCTGCGCCATGCAGTCGGGCGCGTGGGCGCGTCGCGCGCCGCTGCGCCAGGCGCCAAGCTGCGCGTTCAGGTAATCGCGCGGCAGCCCCAGCAGGCCCGGGGTATGGGGCAGGACGCCTGTCAGCTGGGCGCCATGGCAATGCGCGCACGCCGGCACGCGTCGTGCCGCGTCGCCTTGCAGGGCGAGTGTGCGTCCGCGATCCAGCAGGGCGGGCGGTACCCGCGCGGGGGCGGGCGGCGGATAGGGCAGCGCCAGGCTGGCGAAGTGCTGGGCGATCTCCATCAGGTAGTCGTCCGACAGCGGATCGAGCAGGCGGGTCATGAGGCCGTAGTGACGGCGGCCCTCACGAAAGTGCAGCAGCTGGTGGTACAGGTAGCCGGCGGGCTTGCCGGCGATGCGCGGGTAGTAACCGTCAGGGCCCGCACGCCCCTGTGCACCATGACAGGCCGTGCAGGCCAGCGTGCGCTGGGCCATCGTGTCCTCGAAGGGGGCGGCCTGGCTCAGGCTGGCGGCCGCAACCAGCCACAGGGTCGCAAGAAACTTCACGGCGTGCATCATGCCAGCGCTTGCGGCAATGCCGCTCGATCAGCCTGCGCCGGGTCCCGCAGCACAAGGTCGCTGGCAGCGTACGCCACGCAGGGCAGGATCCATCCCCGGGCTTTTTCTTCGGCGAGCAGGCCGGGCCACTCGATGCGGTAGGTCACCTGCCCTCTTTCCAGCTGGCGCATGCAGGTGCGGCAGGTGCCATTGCGGCAGGAACTGGGCCACTCCAGTCCCGCCCTCTCGGCCGCAGCCAGCAGCGGCAGGTCGGCGGGGGCGCGAAAGCGCAGGCCGCGCGGGCCCTCGCGGACTTCATGGTGATCAGGCATGGCCCATGATAATCACCGCCACATGGTGCCCCGCCTTTCGCATGACCGCCCACACCCTTGACCCCTCCCTGACCTGGCTGGAGGACGGCGTGGAGCGTCACGCCCACTGGCGCAGCGAGGCGGGCTGGCCGGCGCCAGCGCGCGTGCAGCTTGCCGATGATCAGACGCCTGCCGATGTGGCGTACCGGCTGGCCTGCGAGGGCACCGCCTTGCTGTGGCGGGGCGATTTTCATAACGCGCGCCAGCTGCTGCAGGCGCTGGGCCGGCGCATCGAGCGCAAGCCCCGCAAGGCGGCCCGTGCTGCACGGCCTGCGCCGGACACGCCAGCCGACCTGTTCCACCGCCACCGCCAGGCCCAGGGAAGGCGTGCGCGCATCCTGGGCATGCTGCTCGTGGAGGTGTCGAGTGACTACGCGACGGACCTGCGGCGCGCGCCCGACCTGCGCGAGGCCTGCACCGAGGCCTGGGGCCCTGCGGGCAACGCGCCGGCGGTCGTGGCCTTGCGTGAGCTCCTCGGGCTGGTGGGCGCGCACGAGTGGCGCAAGAAGGGCGTAGAGATTCCCGCGCTGGGCCCGGGGCCCTTGAACCGCATCCATCCGCATTACGGCGTGTTCTCTCCGGTGCGCGGCGAGTACCTCGACCTGGTGGCCCGCGCGCCGCTGCCTGCGGACCGCGCGTTGGCCTTCGACATCGGTACCGGCACCGGCGTCATCGCCGCGGTGCTGGCCAGGCGTGGCGTGGCACAGGTGGTGGCCACCGACACGAACGAGCGCGCGCTCGCCTGCGCGCGCGACAACCTGGCGCGTCTGGGCGTACAGGATCGGGTGCAGCTGGAGGCTGCTGACCTGTTCCCTGCGGGCCGTGCGCCGCTCGTCGTCTGCAACCCGCCCTGGGTACCGGCGCGCGGCACCTCCGCGCTGGAGCGCGCGGTGTACGACCCCGACAGCCGGATGCTGCGCGGGTTTCTCGCCGGGTTGACCCGCCACCTCACGGCCGACGGGGAAGGCTGGTTGATCCTGTCGGACCTGGCCGAACACCTCGGGCTGCGCACCCGTGACGAGCTGCTCGGGTGGATCGATTCGGCGGGCCTCTCGGTGCGCGGGCGGCTGGACATCGCCCCGCGCCATCCCAAGGCGGCCGACCCGCACGATCCTCTCGCGGCTGCGCGCGCACAAGAGATCACCTCGCTCTGGCGCCTGGGGCGCTGACGCCCGACGCCACCGCACGACCCGATGCGGCCCCGCGCCTGCAGGGCGCTGCGGCCGCTGCCTACGCTGGCAGCCCGGCCTCCTGGCCCAAGCTGCGGCCCTGTACTGGCTGTGGCGAGAGGGTCCATGCTCGGGTTTCGCATGAATGCCATCGCGATGAAGGCCGCCACGCTCCTGGCCTGCACGCAGCTGGCGCGGGCCGCACCCGATTTCGCGGGCGAGCGGCCGTCGGTTGACGTCTGGCAGGTGGCCGCCTGGGCGCTGGCCACTGGCGACCCCGGTGCGCGCGCCATGGTCATCGTGGACAAGAAGCAGGCGCGCATCTTTGTGCTGGATGCCGACGGCCGCCTGCTCGGCGCCGCGCCGGTGCTGCTTGGCAGCGCGCGCGGGGATCACACTGCGCCCGGCGTGGGCGACAAGCCCTTGTCGCAGGTGCGACCCGAGGAACGCACCACACCCGCGGGCCGCTTCATCGCCGAACCCGGGGTCAATGCGCAGGGCGAGGACGTCATCTGGGTGGACTACCAGGCCGCCGTGTCCATGCACCGCGTGCGCACCCGGGTGAAGTCGGAGCGCCGTCTGCAGCGTCTTGCCTCCCCCACGCCCGACGACAACCGGATTTCCTATGGCTGCATCAACCTGCCGCGCCACTTCTACGAAAACATCCTGGCCCCGCGTGCGCGTGCAGGCGCCGTGATCTATGTGCTGCCTGAAACCCGCTCCCCCCAGGAGGTTTTCGGATCCCGGGACGTGACGGCCGGATCCCTTGCACGAAGTACGCAGCCGGCGGGCGCTGTCCGACATGGGTTGCTGACCCGCACCGACGGGACCGTTGATGCGGCTCACTAGGCTGCGTGCAGCTGGCATCGATGCCGGCGTTCCTCATCGTTCCCAGCTTTTCAAGGAGTTCCTGACATGAATCCATCCTCCCTTTTGCGTGGCCTGCTGGCCTCTCTCGCCGTGACTGTCACCTGCGGCGTGGCGCTGGCCCAGGGCAGCTCCACCTCGCCGGGCGCAGGCGCCGCTGGCGCAGCCACGACCACCGAACCCTCACCTTCTGGCGCATCTGGCGGCAGCGATACCGGCACCATGGGGTCCGGCAGCAGCACAGGCAGCAGCAGCACGGGTGGCAATAGCACGGGTAGCAGCACGGGCAGCAGCACAGGTAGCACCGGCACCTCGGGCGCCGCTGGCAGCGCCCCCGGCGGCGGCACCTCGGGTGCGACCGGATCGCAGGGGGGGACGGTCGCCCCCGGCGCATCGCCAGGCGGCGCCAGCAGTGACACCGGGACCAGCGGCGCCAGCGGCTCCATGGGGTCCGGCTCGGGCATGAGTACCGACCCGGGGGCCTCGGGCGCCAGCGGCAGCCTGGGTGCCGGCACTCCAAGCTCGGAGTCGACCACCACCACGACCCGCACCCAGCGCGTGGACCGCAACTGACGGCGATCCCCCCTGGCTGCGGCCGTGCCTCAGGCGGGCAGCCAGGGGTTGTCGAACACCAGGTAGCCACCCACCCGCCAGGAGCTGTCTGGCTGGCGCTCCAGGATGAACAGGGCCAGCCAGCGGGTGTTGTCCTGGTCGGTGATCTCCACGCCCTGTACGACGGCCTCCCGCAGGGCGTGGGCCGGCGCGAAACCGATCTTGCTGGGTCGGTACACCATCGGATAGAGCGCGCGCAGCATGGCCAGAAGGTCCCCGGAGCTGGCGAAGTTTTCCTGGACGGCGGGTGTGACGGTGTCGTACAGGCGCTGCGCGTCATCGACCGCCAGGGCATCGAGCTGGTCGGCGACCACACGCCGCACCGACAGTGCGTCGGCCGGTGTGAGTGCCTGCGGGTGCGCGGGCAAGGGCACGATCAAGGCCTGCGCGGCGATCACGCCGGCCACCAGGTGCTTGAGCCATCGGACAGGGATTGGGAGCATGGTGGGGAGCGGACCGCGAGGCCCTGCGAATCCATCCACTGTGCGGGTGATGCGCGTGACCCGGCGGAAAGCGTGAGCCGCGACACGGCGTAGGCGCGCTGCCGGCCCCGGCCTTGCGCCAGGGCGGCGCCTGCACGGAAACGTCAAAGGTGTTAAGTTCGACCAAGAATGAGAATCCTCAGCCCGGTCCTGGAGCGTCTGGACCGACAGCAACTTCGTGGCATCCGGCGCGGTGTCGAAAAGGAAAGCCTGCGGGCCACGCCCGGCGGCACCCTGGCGGCCACCCCCCACCCGGCGGCGCTCGGGTCGGCCCTCACGCACCCGCACATCACCACCGACTACAGCGAGTCCCAGCTGGAGCTGATCACCGGTGTGCACGAAACGCCGCAGGCCTGCGTCGACGAACTCGCGCGCATCCACCAGTTCACCCTGCGGGCGATGGGCGATGAAATGCTGTGGGTCTCGAGCATGCCCTGCCAGCTCCCGGCCGAGGACGAGATCCCCATCGGCCGCTACGGCAGCTCCAACGTCGGCCAGGCCAAGAGCGTCTATCGCATGGGGCTGGCGCACCGTTACGGGCGGCGCATGCAGACCATCTCGGGCATCCACTACAACTGGTCGATGCCGGGCGTGGACAGCGCAGGGTACTTCGGCCTGATACGCAACTTCAGGCGGCACGCGTTCCTGCTCCTGTACCTGTTCGGGGCCTCGCCCGCCCTCAACGCCTGCTTCGTCGAGGGCCGTGCGCACGAACTCCAGACCCTGCGCGAGGGCACCTTGTACATGCCCGATGCCACCTCCCTGCGCATGGGGCGATTGGGCTACCAGAGCGAGGCGCAGGCCCGCCTGGCCGTGAGCTACAACGACCTGGACGGCTATGCCGCCTCGCTGCACGAGGCCCTGACGCGGCCCTATCCGCCCTACGAGGCGATCGGCGTGCGTGACGCGCAGGGCCAGTACCGCCAGCTGGCGACCACCTTGCTGCAGATCGAGAACGAGTTCTACGGAACGATCCGTCCCAAGCGGAACATCTTTCCCGGTGAACGCCCGCTGCACGCACTTCGCGAACGCGGCGTGGAGTACGTGGAGGTGCGTCTGCTGGACCTCGACCCCTTCGAACCCGTGGGCATCAACGCGCAGGCGATGCGCCTGATCGACGTGTTCCTGCTGCATTGCCTGTTGTCGGACAGTCCGCCCGATACGCCGCAGGAGATCGCGCAGATCGGCCGCAACCAGCACAAGACCGCTGCCTTCGGCCGCCAGCCCGGGCTGCAGCTCGAACGCGGGCAGGGCTGGGTGGGGCTGACCGACTGGGGGCATGAACTGGTGCAGGCCTTCGAGCCCTTGGCCCGCGTGCTCGATGAGGCCTGGGGCGGCAACGCGCATGTCCTGGCGGTGCAGGAGGCGCGTGCGATGCTGGATGCCCCCGATCGTCTGCCCTCTGCGCGGGTGCTGGATGCGATGGCTCGCGCGCATGGCCACTCCTTCCTTGCCTTCGGCGCCGACCAATCCCGGCGCACCCGGGATCACCTGTTGTCGCTGCCCTGGGATCCTGCCTCGCAGGCGCAGTTCGAGGCGCTGGGTGAGAAGTCCCTGCAGGACCAGCGCCAGATCGAGGCGGGTGACTCCCTGCCTTTCGAGATGTACCGCCAGCAGTACATCGCGCCGCAGCGCCTGGGGCTGTCCCGCGCGGCGATCACGCCGTCCCTGGCCGCCCCCTGAGCCAGCAAGCGACCCCGGCGGCTCATGCCGCGCCGGTCTTCGCGTCGTGGCGGTGTCCTACAGCGCAGGCTCGCGGCCGGCAGGACCCTCGCGGCGGCGCTGTCCCCTGGAGCACAGGGGATGCGGGCGGACCGGCGTAGAGTCCGCGGCGCGAAAAACAACCTGGAGCAAGGCAACATGGCACTGGATTTCAAGGCCCGCGTGGCCATCGTCACCGGCGCAGGCGGCGGCCTGGGGCGTCAGCACGCACTGGCGCTGGCCGCACGCGGCGCCCGGGTCGTCGTGAACGACCTGGGCGGCGATGTCCATGGCACGGGCGGCTCGCCCAGCGCGGCGCAGGCCGTCGTCGACGAGATCCGTGCCCAGGGCGGCGAGGCCATCGTCAACGGCGCCTCGGTCACGGACTTCGATGCGGTGCAAAAGATGGTGCAGCAGGCCATGGACACCTGGGGTCGCGTGGACATCGTGGTGAGCAACGCCGGCATCCTGCGTGACAAGAGCTTTGCCAAGATGGACCTGGCCGATTTCCGCCAGGTGCTGGACGTGCACCTCATGGGCGCGGTGCATTGCTGCAAGGCCGTGTGGCCGCACATGACGGCGCAGAAGTACGGACGCATCGTGCTGACCACGTCCTCCAGCGGCCTGTATGGCAACTTCGGCCAGACCAACTACGGCGCGGCCAAGCTGGCCCTGGTGGGGCTGATGCAGACCCTGGCGCTGGAGGGCGCCAAGCACGACATCCGCGTGAACTGCCTGGCGCCCACGGCCGCCACCCGCATGACGCAGGACCTGTTCCCGCCGGACATGCTGCAGGCCTTCGGGCCCGAGGCCGTGGTGCCGGCGATGCTGGTCATGGCCAGCCAGGATGCGCCCACGCGTACCACGCTGTGCGCCGGTGCCGGCGCCTTCGAGGCAGCGCACATCACGCTCACCCACGGGGTGTATGTGGGCGCCGGAGCGGATGCCGACGAACAGCTTGCGGCGCGGCTGTCCGAGGTGCTGGACCGGTCAGGCGAGACGGTGCCGGGCAGCGGCAACGGCCAGGGCGAGAACGAGTTGCGCCTGGTACGCGCCGGGCGCTGAACGCACACGGGCCTGGGTGGCCCGTCGTCACTTCGCCCAGGTGTCCTTCAGCCCGGTGGTCCGGTTGAACACCAGCCGGCCGCTGCGGTGGTCCAGGCGGTCGGCAACGAAGTAGCCGTGCCGCTCGAACTGGAACTTGTCGTCGGGGCGGGCCTTCGCCAGCGAGGGCTCGACCCAGGCGGTCGCGACCTTCAGGCTGTCCGGGTTGATCTCCTGGAGGAAATCGCGCTCGCCGGTGTCGGGTTGCGGCACGGTGAAGAGCCGGTC
>JACCDK010341273.1_pt1 | contig 46452 bp, 35 predicted proteins | sample 7445871 | NCBI WGS metagenome assembly JACCDK01 (sample SAMN15323436, study PRJNA562643) | freshwater metagenome | isolation source: river surface water | place: USA:Blue River Watershed | collected 2017-08-15 | reverse complement strand
GAGCCTTGCGAGTGTCGGTGCTGTGTATGTATATGGTACCGAGCAGGAGCCTGTGGTGTTTGATGGTGGATTACTGAGTGCGAGCACACATTTTAATGCGAGCAATGTTATTTTTCATAACATGGCAGATGTCTCTTTTTATGATGCTGATGTGTTGTTGCAAGAGGCAACGAGCACGGGTATTACGACGCTTTCGGCATATCGTTCACGTGTTCAAATAGCAGAGTCTTATTTTGAATCCTCAACAAACGATGCTCTTGGTTTGTATGATTCTACCGAGGCGCTCGTGGCGAGCTCAACATTCCGTGGGCGAGGTTTTGGTTCCGGTCTCGCTTTGTATGACTCGTTCGCTGATGTTCAATTTTCACGATTGTGTGCTGACGACATATCTCTTGCTGTGTACTCTGCGCGGAGAAGCAATTTTGATCATGCTGGGGCGGCGGTGCGAAATTCGTCATTTTGTTCGCCGTCAATTGTGTATGTGGACGATCGTTTTGCTGAAGGGAGGGTGGATGCACGTAACAATTGGTGGGGGTCACCGGATAGTCCTCGTGGTGTGGGTCCTGTATTAACCGAACCGTGGTTGGTACAGGATCCGTTTGTGAAGCCACTTCGTACAGTGCTCTTTTTCCTGCCAGGCATTGAGGCAAGTAGACTCTATGCAACTGGCACAGTGTTGGGCCTCGAGAATCAACTCTGGGAACCAAACAGGAATGGTGATGTTACAAAATTATTTTTCGCAACAACAGGTCAACCAAAAACTAATGATCATGTGTACACACGCGACATTATCGACGAACTTAATAGTTTAAGTTCGCTCGCAGGAGGGTCGCCGAATATTTATAAAAGCCTCGTAAAATTGTTTGACTCACTCGTGACAGATGGTGTTGTGCATGCCTGGCATCCGCTTCCGTATGACTGGCGCTATTCTGCTGATGATGTTGCTCAGAACATATTTAGTAGCGTTGAGCAATTTTCTGGCGAGTTTGACCGTGTTGTGTTTGTTGCGCATAGCAATGGTGGTCTGGTAGTTCGACATGTGATTGAACTTGCCCAGCGTCTTCCGAACTCGTTTCTTGCTAAGGTGCTAAAACTCTATTTTGTGGCTGTCCCTCACGAGGGAACTCCGCAAGCTGCTGTTTCGTTGCTGCACGGGCATGCTCTTGAGCTACTAGGAGGGCTCATATTAAAGAGTTCAATTGCCCAACAGCTTGCCCAAACTATTCCGGGCGCGTACGGCTTATTACCAACGCCACTGCTCCTGGGTTCCCTAAAGGATCAATTTGTTGATCAAGACTTCTCCTTTCTCACAGATGCCGTTCTGGTCGATCCATATCCATTTCTCGAGCGCTATGGTTCAACTACAGCACGTGTTGCTGCCGCGGCCCCCTCAATACTTGATCGGGTTCGCGATGAACAGCAGAGGATTAATTATCCGCTGACCATACCGAGCGTGACAATTGTGGGCGATGGCTTACGCACTGTTTATGGAATTCGCTACTTGAGCGTAGATTCCTGTAAACGCGGGACTCTACAATTTTCAGTTATACAAAAATGTACACCACACAAAAAAATCATTATTGACCCACTTACCACGTTGGCAGGTGATGGTACGGTGCTTTCGGCGAGCGCACGCACACTTCGTGGTGAAAAAGTTGAACATGTATTTTTTGATTTGGCTGACTACAATGCGCAGCTTTCGGTTGTAAGTCGTGCTCATGCAGATATTACCGAAGCTGGGCCAATGCTTGATTTTATTAAGAGCTCACTTAAGGGTGAGACGACATATATTCCTTTTGTGGCCACGAGCTCTGAACGTTTCGAGCAAAATCGTGCGGCGGGGTATCAGCGAGCTCTTATGGTAAGCGTGCACTCGCCAGTGTTGGTAGATGCGTACGATGCTCGAGGTAATCATACTGGCCGACTCCCACATCCAACCTCTTTCGAAACTACCGATGTTACTGAATATGAAACAAACATACCTGCTAGTACCTATTGGGAAATTGGTGAATCAAAATACCTCATTATGCCGGAGGCCGCACTCAGTAGCGGGGTACGTGTCGAACTGCGTGGCGTAGGTTCCGGCCTCGTGACGGTTGTTGTAGAGGCGCTTGATGGTGACCAGGTTGTCTGGAGGCGCGTAATTGAAGATGTGCCAACGGTGCCCGAATTAGTTACAACAGTGTCGATCGATGCATCGGTAACAGGTTCGGGTGGTGCCTCAGGTAGTGCAGTGGGTGACATTGTCGCAACCTCAACATTTCCAGGAGGTGGTGTCGCTACATCGTCGCTTGCTGAACTGGCTACGAGTACAGCCGCAGCAGTCCTCCAGTATGGCCCCGCTGTGTACTGCCGAAGCCGTAGTACGGGCGAACTTGAGCCGAGGGCGGTAAAACGTTGACAATCCTAGCAAAATCAGTAGTATGGTGGAACAGGCCAAAGACAGCAGGTGTGGCGGAAGTCACATAAACCCTGCCGAGGTTCTCTCCGAACAAACTCATCGTTTGCGGCGAAACCGGCTGTAGGTCGGCGCGCGATGATTACAGAGTAGTTATCACCACCGACCTTGAGGGCTCAGCCCTTTATTAGGTCGATTTTTTGTTAACACATGGCAATTACAAAACAGAAGAAACAGGAATTGTACGCAAAGGTAACTGAGATTGCTCAAAAGAATCCAGCTATTGTTTTCGTAAACTTCCACAAGTTGACTGTGGCAGAAGCAACAGCTCTCCGTCGCGGTCTTCGTTCAGAGAAGGTGCAGTATTTGGTTGCTAAAAAGTCTATCATCAAGAAGGCTCTTGCAGACGCAAAGATTGCTGGTGAAATTCCAACACTCGATGGCGAACTCGCAATTGCATTCAGTGAAGATCTAACAGCACCAGCACGTGAGGTTTTTTCTTTCCAGAAAAAATTTGATAAGCGTGTTTCAATTCTCGGCGGTGTGTTCGAAGGTGCATTCAAGAGTCAGCAGGACATGTTGGCTATTGCAATGATTCCTTCACGTAAAACATTGTACGCTCAGATTGCAAACATCCTTAACTCACCAATGCAAAAGTTGGCAATTGGTTTGAATCAGATCGCTGAAAAGCGCGCTGCAACACCAGCTGCATAACCAGTCTATTAATTAATAAAAGTCGAAATATATGGAAATTCCAGCAAAATTCAAGAGCATTATCGAAAGCATCGAGACTATGTCAGTTCTCGACTTGAGCGAATTGGTAAAGCTTTTGGAAAAGAAGTTTGATGTATCAGCAGCGGCAGTTGCAGTAGCAGCTCCAGCAGCAGCAGGTGCAGCGGCAGCAGATGAAAAGGCAACAGTAACTGTTCACCTTAAGGCATCTGGTGACCAGAAGATTGCAGTTATCAAGGTTGTAAAGGAAGCTTTGAACCTCGGTCTTAAGGAAGCTAAGGATTTGGTTGACGCCGCTCCAGCTGACCTCAAGGCAGATGTAAAGAAGGCTGACGCAGAAGACCTTAAGAAGAAGCTCGAAGCAGCAGGTGCAACAGTAGAATTGAAGTAATTCAGTCCTCGGCACAGCAGCTCTCGCATAATGCGAAACAAAAAACCCTTATAACAAAGGGTTTTTTGTTTGTCCGCAAGTTGTGTAATGAGTGGCTGTCTTGTATACTGCCGCCTATGAAGACTCTCGCAAAAATCTTCGGTAATGAAACACGCGTCAAAATGATGCGTTTATTCATCTTTAATCCTGAGGCTGTATACACAAATGACGACATCATCGAACGTATTCGCGCAGAGAAGAACGAGGTAAAGAAAGAAACTGAGAATCTACAGTCAGCACACTTCCTAAAACGTGTTGCGGTTCCAAGTGAAGCTCCTGGTCGCAAGAACAAAGAAACTGCATGGTCACTCAATCCACTCTTTACGTATCGCGATCAGTTTCAAAATCTCCTTACCTCAACCATTTTGTTAAAGGAGGACGACATTGTTGAACGTCTTTCAAAGGCGGGCAAATTGCGTCTCGTCGTCGTGGCGGGTATTTTTATTGGACGCTGGGACAGTAGAGTCGACATTCTTGTGGTGGGAGACAAGCTCAAAGAAGAAATCATTCAATCAACTATTTCTAAAATAGAAACTGAAATCGGAAAGGAGCTCTCGTATGCGGCTATGGCCACAGAAGACTTCCAGTATCGTAAAGGCGTGGGCGACCGTTTGGTGCGCGATATCCTCGATTATCCTCACAACGTCATTCTCGACAAATTTGGCATATAATTTGCTATACTTAGGGGGTAGGTTTAATTAGCATAATTATATTCACTATGAATCAGACGTGGACAGAAAGTTTTGTTGCATCATTCCGTGATATTTGGGCAGGCGTTGCAGGTTTCATACCTTCATTTGTTGGAGCAATCGTTCTTTTTATCGTCGGTGTATTAGTGGCTGGTATTGTTGGAAAAGCTGTCGCTCAGATTTTTAAAGTTGCAAAGCTCGATGCGTTATTGAGTAAGCTCGGTGTTGAGCGTTATTTGAATCGTGCGGGTATTAACTTGAACAGCCCACACTTTATAGGTGAAGTAGTAAAGTGGTTCTTTGTTGTTATTGTCCTCGTACAATCACTCACTCTCGTAAAATTGTTTGCAGTAACAAACTTCCTCAAGAGTGTCCTCAACTATTTACCAAACGTGTTTATTGCGGTCTTCGTGCTCATTACCGGTCTTATTCTTGGTGACTTCATTGACCGTGTAGTGACAGGCGCATCACAGATGGTGAACATTGCGAAGTCAAAACTTCTAGGTTCAGCTGCACGTACTGCTATTTGGGTATTTGCTGTTTTGGTTGCGCTTTACCACCTCGGCATTGCAGCAGTGTTCTCAGAAATGGTTTTCAACGGTATTGTGATCGCCCTCGCACTCGCGTTCGGTCTTGCGTTTGGTTTGGGTGGTGTTGAACACGCTTCAGAATTTATTGGTAACCTCAAGAAGGAGATTAAAGATCGATAATTAGATTCATGTTTCGAGCGCGACATTTTCTTGTCGTTACTGCACTCTGCGTTTTACTGACTACTGGGGAAGGGGCTGCGAAGGCGGCTCCTTTGCCGTATCAGGGGGATGCTATGCGCCTTGTGGAGTTGTTCCATGCTGCAGAGCAGGGTGTTGTACATATGCCAGAGTATCGTGTTCAGATGCAGGCAGCTGCCCAGGCAGTTGGTGGTACGATCCGTTCTCTTGTTCAAATAGTTAGTGATGACTCCTTCCGTGCCACGGTACTTTCGGTCTTTGTTGATAATCCACGTTGGTCAAATCAGCTCCAAGTAAACACATTGCGCCCTGTCCATATAACCGATTCAGAAGCTGTGTTGAGGGGTGTTGTAACCAATATTCCTGCCTCGATCAAAAAAGATACCAGTGCTCGGGTGGTGAGGGCATTCGACTTTGATTCTGGCGAGCGCCGCCCATTACGGCTCCTTGTGGCGAGCTCATCTGAGGCTTTTGAAGTAAAGGTTACTGGATTGTCATGCAATACTCGTTATAGCTACCGTGCACTCCTGGCATATAAAGATGGCTTAACAAAAGGCTATAACCAGTCCTTTAGTACAGGCCCTTGCCAATAATGTCTAAAATCGTTGAAACCCACAGTTTTCGCGTGAAAAGTGCTTGACAATAAATTGTTCTTGGCTATACTTGCCATTACGACTGAATGTATGAAAGACCAATTGATACGGCCTAGATAACTGATTCATTTCTGTTGTCTTCGGCCGCTTCAAAAGAGCGGTTTTTTATACAAATGATTGAAGCTTGAAAATCACATCCTGCCCCGACAGACCAAGTTAGTGAGAGTGGTCTTTTCGAATGTCGGAGGCAGACGTCTCTTTTAACGTTAGATCGTTAAGAGACAAACCTCGGTTGCCTGCCCATGCAGGAGCCGAGGAAGGTAAGTTGTTCGATCTGTTCGCAAGAACAGTTGAACAACATTGTAAACAAGTAATGATTGTGGTTTATAAATTTCCTAATGGGAATTTATAAGAGCGTATGGTGGATGCCTTGGTTCAATAAGGTGATGAAGGACGCAGCATGGCGGCGAAATGCTTCGGGGAGGTGCCTAGCAACCGGCGATCCGAAGATGTCCGAATGGGGAAACCTATCTTCTTGTCAGAAGATGCCATACAAATTATGTATGGCGCACACCCAGGGAAGTAAAACATTTCAGTACCTGGAGGAAAAGAAACAAATTGTATTTCCCGAGTAGTGGCGAGCGAAACGGAAACAGCCCAAACCTACCGAGCACCACTCTTTCTTAAGTTCAAGAAATTGTTCATAAGAGGAAGTGGTGCTAGGTGGGGGTAGTAAGGTGACAACGTCGTATTTATATGAGGGGAGTTAAAAAATATATTGATAAACGAATATCCTGGAAAGGATAACTCAAAAAGGTGATAGTCCTGTAGTTGAAATCAATATGTCTTCCTTGTTGTCATTCTTGAGTACCTCAAGACACGAGTAGCTTGAGGGAATCTGCCGGAACTAACCGGTAAGGCTAAATACTTATTGAAACCGATAGTGAACTAGTACCGTGAGGGAAAGGTGAAAAGTAGCCCGGTAAGGGCGGTGAAATAGACCTGAAACCATATGCTTACAAAGAGTCGGAGCGGTGCGCACAATGTACATCACACACGTGGTGGGTATTGTGCGCACCGTCACGGCGTGCCTATTGAAGAATGAGCCAACGAGTTGAACAATTCTGCGCAGGCTAAGTCCTTTACCGGATGGAGCCATAGGGAAACCGAGTGTTAATAGCGCGTCAGTAGCATTGTTCAGACCCGAAGCCAGAGCGAGCTTACCATGGGCAGGGTGAACTTTTGAGAAATCAGAAGGGAAGCCCGAACTGGTTAGCCGTGCAATACTATCGGATGACCTGTGGTAAGAAGTGAAAAGCTAATCGAGCCTGGTAATAGCTGGTTCTCTCCGAAATAGCTTTTGGGCTAGCGTCGCGTGTTCCTTTTAGGGGTAGAGCACTGGATGGTCTTGACAGGGAGCAATCTCACAAGACCAATCAAACTCCGAATACTAGAAGTAAATAGCGCGGCAGTTAGAGCGTGGGGGCTAAGCTCCACTGCTCAAAAAGGAAACAGCCTTGATCGCAATTTAAGGTCCCTAAATTAATACTAAGTGCAAGCAAGGAGGTGGAATTTCATAGACAATGAGGATGTTGGCTTAGAAGCAGCCATCATTCAAAGAAAGCGTAACAGCTCACTCATCGAGAGATTCTGCACCAAAGATAATCGGGGCTAAGTATTATACCGAAACTGCGGGTGTGTCTTTTCTTCGGAAAAGATACGCGGTAGGAGAGTATTCCACTCCGCGATGAAGCCAAAGGGGCGACCCATGGTGGAGCGTGTGGAAGTAAGAATGTTGGCACAAGTAACCACAATGCGGGTGAGAAACCCGCACACCGAAAGACTAAGGTTTCCTTGGCGATGATTGTCAGCCAAGGGTTAGTCGGGCCTAAGGGAATGGCGAGAGCCGCACCCGATGGACACATGGTTAATATTCCATGACTTCGTTACGTTTCGATGAAAGGACGGAGTGCAGTATGCTACGCATCTTATTGGATTGATGTTTGTGGCGTGAGAGGGGCTTCCAGGAAAATCCGGAAGCGGTCGCAAGACACCTTCAAGCGCAGCATAAACTCTGAGGTTCGCCTCGGGGAATGTAGCAAAGCGCGCTTCCAAGAAAAATTTCTAAGGTTAAACGTAATGAATCCGTACCGTAAACCGACACAGGTAGTCAGCTCGAATAGAGTAAGGTGAACGAGTGAAGGTTCCCCAAGGAACTCGGCAAAAAAGAGGCCGTAACTTCGGAATAAGGCCTGCCCAGTATTAGCAATAATACGGGGCCGCAGCTAAAGTATGCTTGGCGACTGTTTATCAAAAACACAGCTCCCTGCGAACTCGAAAGAGGATGTATAGGGGGTGACACTTGACCAATGCCAGAAGGTCAAACAATGGCGTTCCGTATACCACTTTGGTTCTAAGACAAATGTTTTGGAAGTAAAGTGGTGTACGGGGTGACTGTTGTAAGCCCTGGTGAATGTCGGCTGTAACTATAACGGTCCTAAGGTAGAGCATCGTTTCTTTGAAAAGGTGCTCTATGACTGGGACGGTTATAGGGCGAAAGTGGATGTTTAGATAAACGTAAAGTTAAATTGTTACACAAAATGCTACCCTGCTTTGTAGAAATACGAAGTTAGTCAAATTGCGACTGAATAGAGACCAACGTCGCACATCCTCCTCCCGAAAAGAAAGGATGAAGAGAGAGTCCTTCTGTGTTAAGGAATAGAAGAGCGAAATTCCTTGTCGGGTAAGTTCCGACGCGCACGAATAGTGTAACGACTGAGCAACTGTCTCGGGGAATAGCTCGGTGAAAATACAGTACCGGTGAAGATGCCGGTTACCTGCACTTAGACGAAAAGACCCTAGAAGCTTTACTACAGCTTGGTATTGATCCTATGTTTTTACTGCGTAGCGTAGACGGGAGACTTTGAAGTTTTTCTTTCGGGAAAGATGGAGTCGTCAGTGAAATACCGTTCTTTAAACATATAGTGTCTAACCTCGACGGCAAAAACGGCGAGAGACAGTACCTGGTGGGTAGTTTTAGTGGGGCGCTATCCTCCTAAAAAGTAACGGAGGAGTTTATTAAGGTCAGCTAGGCGCGAATGGAAACCGTGCCGATAGTGCAATGGCATAAGCTGGCTTGACTGTGAGACGTACTTGTCAAACAGATGCGAAAGCAGAACATAGTGAACCGACGGTACGCATTAGACGCGGCCGGAGATTATCGGATAAAAGCTACTCTAGGGATAACAGGCTAGTTCCGCCTAAGCGTCCAGAGCGACGGCGGAGTTCGGCACCTCGATGTCGGTTCAACATATCCTGGAGGTGGAGAAGCTTCCAAGGGTTTGGCTGTTCGCCAATTAAAATGTTACGTGAACTGGGTTCAGACCGTCGTGAGACAGGTTGGTCTCCTATCTAGTGCAGGCGTTGATTCTTGAGGAGATTTGTTCTTAGTACGAGAGGACCGGAATGAACGAACCTCTGGTGTGGCTGCTGTACCGCCCGGTGCACCGCAGCGTAGCTATGTTCGGAAGGGATAACCTCTGAAAGCATCTAAGAGGGAAACCCACTCCAAGATCAGGAATCGTTATGAGGTCCGTAAGAGATGATTACGTTGATAGGCTTCAGGTGGAAACACAGTAATGTGTGGAGCTGAGAAGTACTAATTAACCCATCCTATTAGGAAAATTTGTAAATCACAATCATTCCTTGTTACAATACCAAACGCAGTAATTTGAAAATCGAAAAGACCAAAACCCGCATGTCATGGTGAATGCGCGTTGTTAAATGTTTAAGTATTTTAGTCTGGTGACTCGTCGGAGAGGTCACACCTGATCCCATTCCGAACTCAGCAGTTAAGCTCTCTTGAGGCGATGATACCCCTTCGGGAAAAGTAGCTAGTCGCCAGGCTAAAGTATTGAAACAAACTCGTTAGTGTTATAATCAGCAAATGGATAATCAAATACATTTGTTGCCTTTTTGGCTAGGTTTTAAAAGAACATTAGCTGAGTATAAGCGTGCATTCCCGCAGATTTGGCAGATTGCTTTGCCGGTCATTGCTTTGTCTATTGTCAGTGAGTTTTTGCTTCGCGTGTATACTCCAGGAGTGACTTTCGGTTCTATTTTGGGCTTGATTATCGGGATTATTGCTATTTTTCTAAACTTTATCGTTGTACCTGGAATTCTGATTTCTTCCATTGGTAATGAACAACCTTTTAATCTAAAGGAGGCATACACTAAGTTGCTCAGAAAATCACCGGTCCTTTTACTTTATATTGTATTGTCAATAGTAGTTTTGTTACCGACAACACTCTTTTTCTTTATCCCTGGAATATTCTTTGCTGTTGTATTGGGTTTTACCATATATTCATATCTTCTTGGTACCAAATATCACCAGAATCCGCTTGTTGATTCATATTTGCATGTGCGCGGCTTCTTCTGGCCAGTGTTTTATAGGTCTCTTCTCGCTGCTGTGTTTACTTTTTTGTCTTATGCCGGTGCGTACCTCGTTCTTATTGTTTTGCTCCTGGTAGCAGGATTTGTTTTTCATCGTACGGGTTTTTTGTCGCCGACAGTGTTGCTTCTTGTGGGAGACATGCTACTTCGAGTGTTTATGATTCTCGTGCCGACCCCGCTTTACTATCTCTACGGTCGCACCCTCTTCAGAGACTTGGAAAATGCTCGTGGATATACCTATACCGATGAGGAAAAAAAGCGCGCATCACAGGTGGTTCTTTGGACGCCGATCGTATCTCTTATCGGTGCAGGTATACTCATCTTCGCTCTTCTAACAAGTGCTGCGAACTTAGATTTAGCGAGTAGTGCAAAATCAAATCTCCAACAATCACGCGACCGTGATCAGGTGGAGCGTTGGCTGCCTACGCGTGGCCTAAATAGGTAAATAGGGTAGAATAACAGCATGTCACCTTGGGCATTTCGCCGTAAAATTCTCTATTTCGCTATCGCCGCTATTGCGGTGGCGATTCTTGTGGGCGTCCCTGTCTTTTTCTTCGTCTATAAGGCGCCTACGTGTGGCGATGGTAAGCAGAACCAGGGCGAAGCGGGAATTGACTGTGGTGGCCCGTGTCGTCGCTTGTGTGAGGCCCAGGCCTTGAGTCCTATTGTTGCGTGGAAGCGCTTTATCGAAGTGACGCCTGGCAATTATTCGCTCGTTGCGTATGTAGAAAATCCAAATTTCAACTATCAGGCTAATGATGTCTCGTACCGCTTTCAGCTTTTTGACAAGGACGATGTTCTTGTTACAGAACGCACAGGCACCGCAACTATTTACCCAAATAAAAAACTGCCTGTCGTTGAATATGGTGTGTACACAAACGACCATGTTCCAACGCGCATGGAGTTTGAGTTTACCAGTCCACTTTTGTGGGATAAGGTAAATTCTGCGTATTCAGAATTGCGCTTTACCGATGTTACACTCGAGCGCGAAACAACAATACCACGCCTTACAGCGACGATCGAAAATCGCACTCCATTTGACGTAACAAATGTCCCTGTTGTTGCTCTTGTGTACGATGTCGACGGTAATGCACTCGCGGTCTCAAAAACGGTTGTTGCTCGTGTTAGTGCGAATGATGAAGCATCACTCGTTTTCACGTGGCCAAAGCCCTTTGCACGCACAGCATCGGTTAAGGAGTTGATTCCTATAATTGCTCCAATTCGTTAGTATGAGCGGCTTTCTATCTTCGCTGCCACACCCGACCAAACAAACAGACTCACTCCGTGTGGGCGGGAGAGGTTTTGATTGGATTCTCTTTTTTGCGACGATTCCATTGCTTGCTGCAGGTCTTGTGACTATGAATTCGTTTACTGGCGTCGGTGCATATTTTGGCAAGCAGGTGGTGGTTGTGCTCTTGGCGCTTGGTGTGTGTGTCGGGTTGAGTTTTGTTGATTTTCGCTTTTTAAGACGCACACAAGTTTTGACGGCAATCTATTTGAGTATTGTCGGTGCACTATGTGCGCTCTTTATTGTTGGTAGTGTGGTGAAGGGCGCGCAAAGCTGGATTCATTTTGGCCTCTTTTCGTTCCAGCCGTCAGACCCTGCAAAGTTGGCTCTGATCCTTGTGCTGGCAAAATACTTTAGTCGTCGCCACATAGAAATTGCGAATGTCCGACACATTTTGGTATCAGGTGCGTACGCTTTTATTCTGTTTTCGCTAATTTTGGTGCAGCCGGACTTTGGGTCAGCCTTCATTATTTTCATGATTTGGTTTGGTATGGTGCTGGTTTCAGGTATTTCAAAAAAGCATTTGGCGCTTGTGGCGACGGTCGGTATTGTGTCGTTCGCACTACTCTGGGCGTTTGCACTTAAGCCGTATCAAAAGCAGCGTATTATGACCTTTGTGGCTCCGCAGGCAAATATTTCGAGCACGGGGTATAACGCCTACCAGTCGACTATTGCCGTGGGTTCTGGTCAGGTGTTGGGTAAAGGTTTGGGGTTTGGTACCCAATCGCGCTTAAATTTTTTGCCCGAATATCAAACTGACTTTATTTTTGCCGCATTTGCAGAAGAGTGGGGACTTATCGGATCGCTTATATTGTTCGTGCTCTATTTGATAGTTGTGTGGCGAATTCTCCTGAATGCACTCTACGGCGCTTCAAACTTTGAGATTCTTTTTGGGCTTGGTTTGGCGATTTACTTCATGGCGCAGTTCACGATTAATGTCGGCATGAATATTGGCGTGCTACCAGTAACAGGTCTCGCGGCGCCATTTATGAGCTATGGTGGTTCTCACCTCATTACTGAGTTTGTGGGTATTGGAATTGTGATGGGTATGCGCCGCTACAGTAAGCCTGCGCACAAGGAACTCATGAAGAATGAATTCTTAGGAGTAGAGTAGAGCCACTGCGTCAAACATGGATTGTTCGGTAAAAGATGTTTGCACACGCGTGTGCAAATTATGAGCGATAGAAGCTCTGCGATCAGGATTTTCAATAAGGTAGCGGAGACCCTCGCGTACTTCTTTGGTATTGCCAATGGTGGTAAGGATTCCGGTTTCGAACTGTGTGATGATTTCAGGAATTCCGCCAACTTTACTTGCTAGCACAGGAATATTCGCGTGGCCAACCTCGAGGAGTACATAGGGGAAAGCCTCAGTGCGAGATGTGAGGGTAAAAATGTCGAATGCCTGCAAATATTGCTTTGCGTTCTCAACAAAACCCAAGAAAAACACCTTGCTAGTAAGACCAAGATTCTCGGTAAGTTTGGTGAGGTGTTCCCGTTCTTCACCTTCGCCTAAAATAAAGAGGGCGATTTTTTTATCTTTTAATTCGGCAAACGATGCGACGAGTGTGTCGAGGCCTTTGTTTTTGTGCAGCTCCGAAAGAGTGCCGATCCACAACGTTTCGCCTTCAGGTTGTGGGCATGCGCTACCAGCGAGTGTCGCAAGATGGGTGCGTGCCTCATGACGAGTCTTGAGTGGGAACTGGTCGAGGCCATTATGGATGGTTTGCATTTTGTGTGCTACCCATGGCAAGGCCGAGAGTGAATCTTTAAGATTCTCTGCAACAGTAATGGTGTGATGGCTGAGGAGTACGGTATACCAGTGACTCACAAGGATGAGGGCCTTTTGCCAGCGGGGACGATTCTCGTTGTATGCCCAGCCGTGCGCAGTAAAAATAATGTGCGGCACACGGCATACTCTGCCCGCTAGAGCACCAAGACCGCCAATCTTAGAGCTATTAAGGTGAATGATGGCCGGCTTCTTGGTAAGAAACAAGCGCACGAGACTAAAGAAAACCATGACATCGCGAAAGACACTGACGTCGCGAATGAGACTTGGGAGCTCGGTTGTGGTGATGCCTTCAGCCTGAAGTTTTTTGCTGAGCGTGCCGTTGCCGCCAACGATAACTTCAACATCGTAACTATCTTTAAAGTGACGAGCTAGATCGAATACGTATCGTTGTGCGCCGCCGAAATTTGATTTGGTGATGAGATAGAGGAGCTTGGGCTTTCCTGATTGCATCAGCATATTTTACCTTAGTCACCCTGATACCGCACTTTCCTAAAGCCATATTTTGTTGTATGATACTGCCATGAAATTCCGTTCAAATACGCCTTCCTTTCTGTTCATCGGCGACATTACCGTCTTCTTTTTTTCGTTGTGGTTAACGCTTGTATTGCGATATCTTGAAATTCCGACACAACAGGTATTTTTAGACCACTTCCAGCCATTCTTCATACTCTTTGTGGTGTGGGCAGTTATCTTCTTTATTGCTGGCCTCTACGATCGCTATGTAATTGTCATTCGCCGTGAGTTGCCGGGTCTTATTTTTAGAACTCAACTCGTGAACGCGTTTATTGCGGTCCTTTTCTTCTATTTTATTTCATCAGATATCGCGCCAAAGACAAATCTCTTTTTGAATCTTATCGTTACGTTCGGTCTCATTACTTGGTGGAGACTATCGTTGGCACCGATTGTTGATCCAAAGAAAAAGCACAAGGCTCTCCTTGTTGGTGAAGGTGATTACGCGAATACACTTACCCGAAGTTTGAGTGAGAATACATTGTATCCATTTTGGGTAACCCAAGTTGTAGCGCCGCGCGAACTCCAAAGCCCAAAGGATCTTCAGGTTCACATTGCGCAGGCAGAGGCACATGTTGTCATTCTCGACATTGAGAGTCCACACAGTGAGGTGTTTCTTGGTGGCTCGGTGTCAGATTTGCTCTATAAAGGCATTCAATTTGTTGATGCAGCAACACTCTATGAGCAGATTTGTGGCCGTGTCTCGCTCGACTTGGTGCGCCAGGGTTGGGTGCTTACGCATGTCCGTACCTTTGGTTCGCTTATTTACAATGTACTCAAGCGTGCCATGGACATTTGTGTATCATTCGGTGGCTCAGTGGTCGTGGTTGCCCTCATTCCTTTCGTATGGCTCGCAAATATGTTTGAAGGTGGTGGTCCAGTCTTTATTGCACAGGAGCGTATTGGTCGTGGCAATAAAATCATCCGTATTATTAAATTCCGCTCAATGCTTGTTGATGATGCAGGGAATTCCGCGCAAAAGAGCGCGAATCGCGATACAGTTGTTGGAAAAATTCTTCGCAAAACTCATGTTGATGAGTACCCGCAATTTATAAACGTTCTTAAGGGTGATTTGTCGCTCATCGGCCCGCGCCCAGAGTTGCCACGCTTTGTCGCAGAGTATGAGCAGTCGATTCCATACTATTCGATTCGCCACATTGTGCAGCCAGGCCTTTCTGGATGGGCACAGCTCTACCACAAGACGCCACCAAAGCGTGATATTAATGTTGATGAAACACGCACCAAGCTTTCGTACGATTTGTACTATGTAAAGAATCGCTCATTCGGCCTCGATTTTATTATTGCTCTTAAGACGATTAAGTCTCTTGTAAGTAGAAGCGGGAAATAGTCCAAAAAACTATACCTATAAAACGAACGTTCGGCTATTTGCTCAGGCCTGAAAAATGGCTATAATTCCATCATTATGAAATTTCACCGTATTATCGCAGTTTTGATTATCCTTATTACTGCTCTCGGCGCTTACTTTACCGTAGTGTCAGAGCGCCCAGGTGGTTCGTACCGTTTTAAACTCGGTCTCGACCTTTCTGGCGGTACTCACTTGGTATACCGAGCAAATACGTCTGGTTTGCAAGAATCAGATATCGCTCCAGGTATGCAAGCATTGCGTGACGTTATTGAACGTCGTGTAAACTTGTTCGGTGTGTCCGAACCGCTCGTTCAGGTAGAAAGCTCAGGTGTTCTTACAGAAGATCAAAAATTGATCGTTGAATTGCCAGGCATTACGAATGTCGACCAAGCGGTAAAACTTATCGGTCAGACTCCAGTGCTCGAGTTCCGTTTGTATAATCAAGAAGAAGCGGACCGTCTTAAGGCAATTAGCCCAAATGCAACTACTACTGCAGATAAACTCTATACCTACACAGGTCTTACTGGTCGCTACCTCAAAAATGCTGAACTTGAATTTGACCAGTCTCGTCGCCCAGTAATTAGCCTCGTTTTTAATGACGAAGGTGGTAAATTGTTCGCAAAGATTACTAAGGAAAATGTTGGTCGTGAACTCGCGATTTTCCTCGATAATTCCATTATTTCATCTCCAGTTATTCGGGAAGAAATCACTGCTGGCCGTGCGCAAATTTCAGGTCAATTCGATTTGAAAGAAGCTCAGAAGCTCGTTCGTGATTTGAACTACGGTGCTTTGCCTGTGCAGATTGAGCTCGTCGGTACTCAGACAATCGGTGCTGCTCTTGGTGAAAAGGCTGTAGAAGCAAGTGTGATGGCAGGTATTCTCGCGTTCATTATCATCGGTCTCTTTATGATAGCGTGGTACCGTCTCCCAGGTTTGGTAGCAACACTCGCGCTCTTCGTGTACACCGTCATCAACTTGCTTCTCTTTAAGTTGCTGCCGGGCCCATTGCAGATTACGCTCACTGCGGCAGGTATTGCGGGTTTCATCCTTTCTATTGGTATGGCTGTGGACGCCAACATTCTTATCTTCGAACGTATGAAGGAAGAATTGAAGGCTGGCAAGAAGCTCGAGCAGGCAATTCACGATGGTTTTGCTCGCGCATGGCTTTCTATCCGCGATAGTAACCTTTCAAGTATTATTACGGCGACTATCCTCTTCCTCTTCGCTTCTTCTTCGGTTATTAAGGGCTTTGCACTCGTCTTCGGTATCGGTGTGATTACGAGTATGTTTAGTGCGATTACGGTGTCTCGAACGTTATTGTTCGCAGTACGCCCTAAGGGTGAAGGTAAGATCGCACGCTTCTTCTTTGGTAATGGGTTGGGTAAGGCATCATCAAAATAAATCTATGAATATCGTTACATACAGAAAGTGGTTCTATACCTTTTCGGGCATTCTCGTTGCGTTGTCAATTGCTGCATTTGCAGTGTGGGGTCTAAAGCTCGGCATTGAGTTTAAGGGTGGTTCGCTCGTAGAAGTTGAATACCTCACCGAACGTCCAGCTCCAGAAGCGATTCAGGCAGCACTCAAAGATTTTGGTGCAGGTGAATCTATTCGTTCAACAGGTGATAAGGGTTACTTGATCCGCACGAAGACATTGGAAGATGCTGATCGTGCAAAAGTAACCGAAGCGCTCACTGTTGTAGAAGGTAAGAAGGTTGCAGACATTAAGCGTCTCGATTCTATCGGACCATTGCTCGGTAAGGAAGCAGCTCGTAAGTCGATGGTTTCTATCGTACTCGTGCTCCTCTGCATTGTTCTCTTCATTACCTGGGCATTCCGCCAGGTGTCACAGCCTGTTTCGTCATGGAAGTACGGTGTAATCGCCATTGTGGCCCTTGTTCACGACGTGGTTATTCCGACCGGTGTCTTTGCGGCCCTCGGCCACTTTGCAGGCTTTGAAATCGACACGCTCTTCGTGACCGCATTGCTCGTGATTCTCGGCTTCTCAATTCACGACACCATTGTGGTGTTCGACCGTGTGCGCGAAAACCTTAAGCACAGCACTGCAGACAAGATTCGCAATTCATTCGACCGCATTGTAGGGGAGAGTGTTAGTCAGACTTTCACACGTTCTATCAATACATCATTGACGACTTTGCTCTCTCTTGTGGTGTTGTATTTCTTTGGTCCTGAAGCGACAAAGCACTTCTCACTCGCATTGCTCGTAGGTATTGTTGCTGGAACATACTCATCAATTTTCCTCGGCTCACCGCTCTTGGTTACAGTAGAAAAGTGGCAGCGCCGTGGCTCTAAAAAGTAGATTTTCTGAGCATCTCAACAGCTTATAGAAAACAGACAAAAAAGCGGCCAGAAATGGTCGCTTTTTTGCTTGGAAAAGAGCAGATTTTATGCAAATCCGTGAAGGTGATTTTTGCAGGGCGCCATTTTAAGCTAGGAAATAGGCCATATAAATGGGCATGTGTGGGCAAAATGAAGAAATGATAAAAAAGCCCTAAAAGCGCTTGACTTCAAAATGGCTGCATGTATAATGGCTTCTACCTGTCGTAAGGCAGGTATGTGCTTTGAAAATTTAGATAGAACGTAAATGTGCAAGTCTTGATGAGCGAGTGCTCACAACTTGTTCCTTTAATAAAATGATTGCTAGAGGATAATTCTTAACGCTTACTTCGGTAGGTGAGTGAACAAGTATTTTTTATTTTGTTCCGTTCGAGTTTTTCGCAAGAAAAGCTTTATAGTAAGAGTTTGATCCTAGCTCAGGATGAACGCTGGCGGCGTGGATAAGGCATGCAAGTCGAGTGGGTTTAGACCCACGGCAGACGAGGTAGTAATACGCAGGTACGCACCCCAAAGTTGGGCATAACTAGCCGAAAGGTTAGATAATTCCCGATGGTCTGGGCATCACTTTGAATCTAATCAGGAATGATTGGAAGCAGGGTGATGCTCAGTAAAGATTTATCGCTTTGGGAGCGGCCTGCGAAGTATCAGCTAGTTGGTAGGGTAACGGCCTACCAAGGCTATGACGCTTAGGGGAGGTGAGAGCCTGGCCCCCACCGATGGAACTGAGACACGGTCCATACACCTACGGGTGGCTGCAGTCGAGAATCTTCCGCAATGGACGAAAGTCTGACGGAGCGACGCCGCGTGAAGGATGAAGTACTTCGGTATGTAAACTTCTTTTGGGAGGGAGAAAGTCATTGATAGTACCTCCAGAATAAGGAGTTGCTAAACTCGTGCCAGCAGCAGCGGTAATACGAGTGCTCCAAGCGTTATCCGGAATCATTGGGCGTAAAGGGTGTGTAGGTGGTCGTATTAGTCTTTTGTAAAAACCTCCGGCTTAACCGGAGATCTGCAGGGGAAACGGTATGACTTGAGGATGCGAGAGGTATGCGGAACTCATAGTGTAGGGGTGAAATCCGTTGATATTATGGGGAACACCAAAAGCGAAGGCAGCATACTGGCGCACTCCTGACACTGAAACACGAAAGCGTGGGTAGCGAATGGGATTAGATACCCCAGTAGTCCACGCCCTAAACGATCTTCTCTGGCTATTCGGAGTATCGACCCTCTGAGTGGCGAAGCTAACGCGTTAAGAGAAGCGCCTGGGTAGTACGGCCGCAAGGCTAAAACTCAAAGGAATAGACGGGGACTTGCACAAGCAGTGGACCATGTGGTTTAATTCGTCGACAAACGAAGAACCTTACCAGGGTTAGAAATCTAGCTGAAGACACGCAGAAACGTGTGTCGCCGCAAGGCAGTTAGACAGGTGCTGCATGGCCGTCGTCAGTTCGTGGTTTGAATTGTTCCCTTAAGTGGGGTAACGAACGCAACCCTCGTTGCCTGTTATATATGTCAGGCGAGACTGCCCCCGATTTTGAGCATAAGCCGTACGCGAAAGCGTGCGTGCGCCAAGTGTAGGCGCTTAGCTTGTGAGCAGGATCGGGGGAGGAAGGTGAGGATGACGCCAGGTCAGCATGGCCCTAGACACCCTGGGCTACACACGTGGTACAATCGCACATACAACGCGACGCGACGAGGTAACTCTGAGCAAACCGTTAGAAAGTGTGCGCCAGTTCGGATTGAGGTCTGCAACTTGACCTCATGAAGCCGGAATTGCTAGTAATCGCGGGTCAGCACACCGCGGTGAATACGTTCTCAAGTCTTGTACTCACCGCCCGTCAACCCAAGGGAGCTGGGGGTACCCGAAGTCTCATGTATTTGGGCCTAAGGTAAACTCAGTAACAGGGGGTAAGTCGTAACAAGGCACGGGTAGCGGAAGCTGCTCGTGGATCATTTCAATTTGAAACCGTTATGAACGCTTCGGCGTAAATAACTTATGGTGTCGATCGGTACGCAAGTATCGAGTTTGGTTGAACTTAAAAACAATCTACTCACGGGTAAGACCGAGAAAATTGAACGGAACAAAATAGAGAATATCTGTTTTCGAAAAGCCGCCTGAAAGGGCGGTTTTTTCGTGCCTGTCTTTTATGTGTCGCGCTTTTCCACAGCCATGCTTTGACACATTTGACAAAATATGTCAAATGTGATATGATACAGCCACGTTCCATAAAGCCTTTTGAAGGCGCGTCCCTCGTCCAGCTTGTGCTGGAATAAAACCCAATGTCCGTATTACGGAATGTTAAGGGCGAAGAGGGTAACGTTGGTTCGAGAACTCGATCTTTAACAATATGACAAGATCTGTGTTCAGTAGCGCGTGTGTCGAGGGGCCTGCCCGGCCAATCGATGTGCGTGTCGTGAGGCAATGTGCTGGTAGGCTCGTTGCCGTGATAGCCGCGTTGTATGTGGCTATCGGCTTCGGCAGAGCATTCTTTGTTGTGACCGAAGATAACCCTGGTATCAGGTACTGCACCGTGCTTGATTTCTGGTGGTATGAGCCGGCAGCTTGGCTCGTCGGAGTCAAATGAGAGGGCCTACTCCCACTCATCCGCGGCGTGGTTCAACGGACCACGTCGCTTTTTTATACCTTTTGCATATTTCCGTGTTTTTTGCTATATTTTGCAAGCAAATTTCGAATTGAAAACATATGCGCGGATAGCTGTTTTGGTAGTTAAACCTAATCGGCACTGCGAATATGGGATTTGTTTGAGAGTAGAATAATATGCGCGCATAGCTCAGTTGGTAGAGCACATCACTGATACTGATGGGGTCCTAGGTTCAAATCCTAGTGCGCGCACCAGGGGAAACGACTAATGGCGTTTCCTTTTAAATAAACATATGATTAACGAACGCAAGACAAAAATTCTCGCAAAGATTGCAGACAATCGATCAGAAGCCGAATTCCTTAAGACATTGTTTGACGCAGGTGCTGACGTTGCATGGTTGAACACAGCTCACCAAGGTGAAGCTGAAACTATCGACGTAGTAAAGCGTATTCGCAGCCTCACAACAAGCATGCCAATCATGATCGACACGAAGGGTCCTGAAGTGCGCACTCGCGATGTTGAACAGCCTATCGAGATCAAGAAGGGCGATCACATTATTCTTACTGGCGACGTTTCTCAGGTTGGTGCAAATATCGTTCACGTTTCATATGCGAATTTCCACAATGAAGTTCCAGTTGGCGAACACATCCTCTATGATGACGCCTCAATCGAATTTACCGTAATCGAAAAGCTTCCAAAGGGTATTAAGTGTGAAGTTGGCAGCAAGGGTCTTATCAAGAACAAGAAGAGTATTAACGTTCCAAACGTTCACATTGACCTTCCTGCGCTTTCAGAAAAAGATAAGGGCTTCATCCACTTCTGCGCAAAAAACAATATCGATTTTATTGCACACTCATTTGTTCGCGGTAAGAAGGACTTGATGGAAATCAAGAAGATCACCGACCAGTATCCAGATTACGAACCAAAGATTATTTCAAAGCTTGAAAACCGCCAGGGTTTTGACAATGTTCAGGAAATTCTCAAGCACAGTGCAGGCTTGATGGTTGCACGTGGTGACTTGGGCGCAGAAGTTCCACTCGAAGAAATGCCATTCATGCAGAAGGGTATGGTACAAGCTTCTCTCGAAGCTGGTAAGTACTGTATTGTTGCAACTCAGGTGCTCGAAAGCATGATTAAGAATCCTCGCCCAACTCGTGCTGAGGTGTGTGATATTGGCAATGCAGTTCTCGACGGTACAGGCGCTATGTCTATGTCAGGTGAAACTGCATACGGCGACTATCCATTCGAAGCTACAAAGACTATGGGCCGCGTTATGAGTTACACAGAAAAGAAGCGCTCGGAACTCGTACACAATGCGACTACTCCAAAGAGTAAGTCTGCACAGTACAAGCTCGCTGTTTCTCTCTTGAAGAAGGCAGAAAAGGCAAAGGCACGTGCGATTTTTGCAGTAGGTCTTCCTATTGAAACATTGCGTGCATTTTCACAAATTCGTTCAAACACATTGGTTATTGCTGCATGTGCAAACGAAGCTGATGTTCGTGAGCTCGGTCTTGCGTACGGCGTTCGCGGTGTATTCATTGCTGAACCTACGGCAGGTGCTCTCGCTCATGCTGCTCAGGGCTCATTTATCGCTCCAAAGGACAAGGTACTCGTTCTCGAACCTAAGAAGAAGTCAGTTGTTGCTACAGTAAAAACTTTTCAGTCAATTAAGTAGTCGTGGCGGTTGCATAGGCGGCAAAAAACAAAAGGGGCACGGGCCTCTTTTTGTTTTGACTATTGATTTTTGGTGTATTTGTTGTATCAAGTAAAACTTTAGACTTTCTTTATAATTTCTTCATACGCCACTTGTTACAGTATGCATACTCTATGAGTAATAAAACAGCAACATACACAATTCGAGACAATGATATCTTTATGGATGAAGCGCAGTCTGTAAGTGCGGGTACGCGAGGTGCAAGGTCATACATCCTTAAATTTAAAGAGCTACCAGAAGACGAGCGTCCGCGCGAGCGCATGCTTAAGTTTGGTCCCGGTGCGCTTACTTTAGCAGAATTACTAGCTATTGTTCTTGGCACAGGCACCATCAAAGAAGACGTGCTAAAAATGTCTGCTCGTATACTCAAAGAGTATGGTGAACAAGCGGTTATCGGGCGTACAGACGCAAAAGAATTGGCAGACAGCCTTAATGTACCAATTGGTAAAGCTATGCAAATAGTTGCTACTGGTGAAATTGGTCGTCGTTTTTACGACAAAAAAGCCCATACGTTGCCGGTTATTCGCACAGCCCAAGATGTACATTCGTACGTTAAGGATATGTACAATTTGCCTAAAGAGCATTTGCGCGGCATCTATCTCAACACCCATCACCGCATTATTCATGATGAGGTAATCTCCATTGGCACCCTTAATTCAAATCTGGTTCATCCGCGTGAGGTATTTAAGCCAGGTATTGAATACGGCGCTGCAGGCATCATTCTCGTGCATAATCACCCTTCGGGTGAAGTCACACCAAGTTCTGCAGACATAGAGATAACCCGCCAGTTAGTTGAAGTTGGCAAGGTTGTTGGTATCAATATTATCGATCACGTCATTGTGACTGCTGAAAAGTTCGTCAGTATCAACGTCGAATATTAGTAAGTTCTAATGTATAACCCCATGGAAAACGCCATCAAGCAGTATCGTATTAAAAGTACCTCAAATTTCCTCGGTGACGTCTTTAAAGAAGCTCCCGGCATAGCACGCCAATACATTTTGGGGCAGGATTCATTCACAGGCCTATTGCGCGAAAGTAAGGTTAACGACCGCACTATCCTCGAGGGTTATTTTAATGATATCTATAAGCTGTTCGTTCGGCGCCTCAGCTCGTTCGAGTGTGCCACGCTTGTAAACGAAGAAGACACAGCACGCCTTAAGTCACTTCTCGATGAAATGATCAAAATAAAAGGAATGCTGTGCGAAGGTTTGCCTGGTCAGTCAGCTGCTAAAAATTAGAGACCGCAAATCAAACAGACCACCGTACCATTCCATGTTCGGCCTGCTTTTTTCTGTTGAATCAATCCAGCAACAGAGAGGGCACTATTGGTAGAGATAACGAGCCCTTCAGTTTCTCTTACTATGTGTTGCGCGATAGCAATCTCCTCATTCGTAACAATTGAAGCAGAACCGCCAGTTTCAAGGATGTTGTGCGCGACATGTTCTTTGCGGTGGCCGATAATGTCTACAATAGCGTCTGCTACAGAGGCGCCTTGAGGTGTTGCAACAAGGTCTGGTTTGCCGAGCTTGGTGTTAAGTGTGCTTGCAATAGGGTGGCAGTCAGGTGTTTGTACAATGTGAATTTCGGCAGGCATATCATATTCGGCGAGGTAGTTGGCGAGTGCTTCTGCAGTTGTGCCAGACGATGATCCTATGAAAATTGCTTGAAGATCTGCGATATTGGTCAGTTCCTGTGCCAAGCTTTCGTACCCTTGTAGTGCCACGTTATCTGTTGATTGTCTAAGCGGCGTAATTCCTTCTTTAGTCGAAGCGATGAGGGTTTGCAGTGGGCGTTCAACCTGGCGAATGGTGATGTTTGCATTGCCGGCGGCCTCTTTGGTAAGTACATCAAGTTTTTTCTTGTTGATATTGTTGCCAACATACACGCTCAGGTGGAGCTGTTTTGCACCCGGCTTAATTTTGGGGCGAATGGTGATGTAGCGAATGGCTGCGAGGGCAGCATTGCCCGATGAAGAGAGTGCGAATTTCGTTGCGCCCTCCTGTTCGTAATGTTCGATCATTGCCGGGATAGAGCGACCCTTGTGTGAGCCGAGCGGGTGTAAATCTTCGCGCTTGAGCACGATTGCCGGCACGCCTATATGCTGTGCGAGCTCCGGGGCCTTTTGATTAGGGGTAACCATACTATAGTTGTACCATATTGCCGCCGCTCATGTAATGGGTGCTGTTAAGAAGCTTTTGTGGTAAAATGTGCCTTACGTATGAAATGTATTTGTCCAGAATGTAAAAATAATGTGGACATGGCGGAGTATTCAAACGCTGCCGTTGGCCACATTATTGAGTGCCCAACATGTGGCATTACGCTTGAGATCACAGAAATCTCACCAGCCGGTGAAGTAGCAACAGAAGTTGTCGACGAAATGAAGTAATTCGATTCGATTCGAATTGAAGAAAACAAAAAGCGCCCTGGTGGCGTTTTTTGTTTGCGCGATTGTTCAGTTGCGGGCGGCGCCTATTTTTGTTGAACCTGGGCAGTGACTGCTTCGATCATGCCGCGGAAGCCGTGTGAGCCCATGAACACGATACAGTCACCAGCTTTGGCTTCTGCGCACGCTTGGCTCACGACGGTGTCGTCATTGTCGATGTAGTGTGCGTTTGGGTGAGTGCGCGCGATGGTAGTGGTGAGCTCGTCGCCTTCGATAGGGATGTCTTTTTCTTCAGCATTCGCATCGCTCTTAAGTTTGGTGAGGCGGGGAACAATAACAGTGTCTGCATGTGTAAAAGCGTTGTCATAGAGAGCGATTGATTCACGCTTACGGCCACCGATGTTTGGCTCGTACACAGTAATAATGCGCGCCGGCTTCGGGAAGATTTCGCGAACACTCTCGAGGATAGCGCGTGCTTTGTCTGCTGTTGGGGCGTGGCAATCGAGGACGGTAATTGGGTTGTTGAGCGGGGTACGACGTTCGAAGCGGCGCTTAATACCTGCAAAGGCTCGAATGCTTGCCATGATCTTCTCTGCAGGGATCCCGATCTCGCGTGCCATAGCGAATACACCGGTAATGTTTTCTGCGTTAAAGCTACCGATCATCGGACTTTCAATGTGGTGCTTGGTAATGGTGCCGTTTGAACGGTTGGTCTCAATGAGGGTAAACGAAATGCCTTCGCGAGTGTTTTGGACATGCTCGTAGCGGTACTGTGCGGCTGCATCTTTGCCGTAACCAATTGCATGCACATGTTCCTCCTTGAGGAGTGTGTCGAGGAGCGGGGCATCAGTACAGGCAACAAAAATACCTGCACCCTGTTCGTTTTGGCGTGCTTTTGTTTCGCGGATAAGCTTGCGAAAAGCGGCGAGGTAATCGGCTTCGGTTGGGTAGAGGTCTGCATGGTCCCAGGCAATGGCGCTCATGAGCAGGTGAGTTGGTTTATATGAGAAAAATTTTGCCTGAGGGTCGTCCGGGCCACTCTTGTATTCGTCACCTTCAAAGACACTCCAGTCGCTCGTGGTCATCTTTGCTGCTAACGGCTGCACGAGTGAAATGCCGCCGAACATGTAGCTTGGGTTGAAGCCGGCTTGCTCGAGTACGTACGAGAGAATGGTAGTGCTGGTTGTCTTGCCCCAGGTACCGACGCACACAATAGAATTTTTGCGGATAAAATAGTCGCGGAAAATGCTCGTGTACCCGTGCACAGGGATGTTGTGCTCGCGGCAATACAATGTTTCAGGGTTTTTGGTGCCTGAAGCTGTGCCTGCCACCACGAGGTCTGGTGTACCGTTCGCAATCATTTTTTCTGGATGCCAACCCGCATAGTACGAAATACCGAGCTGTTCGAGCTGTGTTGAAACGGGCGGGTAGAAGCCCTTATCACTGCCGGTAACTTTCCAGCCGGCATCATGAAAAGCAGCCGCCAAAGCGCCAGTAGCAACGCCACAAATGCCAATAATGTGAATGTGTTTCTGTTTTTCCATACCGTGTGGTGATTGTACCGTATTTGGCCGTTTGGCTCTAGTTGGTGCGTACGTTCGCACCCGCTTACTTTACTGCGAGAATTTCTTTGAGTGGAGCAGTGTCGCGTTGCCAGGTGGCGCCGTCAAACCATTCTTGACCGGCAAATTGGAGCTTGTAGGTGTCGCTCGGGCGCTGGAGCGATCCAAGGTAGGCGTAATCGAGCTTTTGTTCGTGTGCCCATGTGAGGGCGAGGAGCATCATGCCAAGGCCGAGGCTTGGGTTGGTAGGGTCTTCTTTGTAAAAAGGGTAGCTGTAGTGTATAAAACTGCCGGCAGCGTCGCGCACAATAAGGGCGATGCAGTAACCCACAACTTCGCCGCTCACTTTGTCTTTGTATACGAGAACAGTGTTAAATGAACTCGCGCGCTCGTCGGTCATGAGTTCTTTAATCTTGTTCGCGCTAAAAACATCTTCTCCGAATTTTGAGGTGTAAAAATCTTTAGCTAGTTTGTGAATTGACCAGTGGTAATCGCTATACGGCAATGGGGAGACGTTCATGTTGATGTGTTCAACTTTGCGCATGATGCGGCGATTTTCGCTCGACGCTGCAAATTCATTCATGTGTACGCGGAAACTGCGTGTTTGATGGAATTCACCTTTGCCAACACGTGTAGCAACAAAACCTTCGTCGTAGAGAGTGACAAGATCTGCTGGTGTTGCGTCAGGTTGTGTTTTGGTTTTCCAGTGAAGGTAAGAGCTCATGTGAGTGGGCTAAAAGCGCTGTGTATTTATTGCAGAGCGAGCCATACGCCAGCAATGACAAATACGAGGTGAATAATCCAAAAGCGCATAATGGTTTTTTCTTCGCTCCAACCGATGAGTTCAAAGTGGTGGTGTAGCGGTGCCATTTTAAAGATGCGGCGACCAAGAAGGTGTCGGCCGGCAATTTGGATAAGTACTGAACAGGCTTCGATATAGAACATAAAACCAATAAGCGGCAATACAACCATGAGGTTGAGCACGAGCGCGTTAATGGCAAGGAGTGCGCCAAGGCCGAGTGAGCCCACATCGCCCATTTGGAATCGCGCCGGCTTAATGTTGAAGTATGTGTATGTGAGGAGCGCACCAACGGTCGTAGCGTTCAGAATTGCCATGGAATGGAAACCTGCGAGCCAGCTCAAAAGGGTCAAGGCACTAAAAGTTGGAATGAGCATACCGCCCGTAAGACCGTCCATGCCGTCAGAAATGTTCACTGCGTTTGCGGTAAACATCACTACAAAAATAATGAGCGGCACGATCAAAAAACCAATAGTTACGAAACCATGAAACGGCACATAGAGCTGCTGCCAGCTGTCGGCCAGTTTAAAATAGATCCACCATGCGGTAACGGCACCGGCACTAAACTGGAGGACTAATTTTTCATGCACATGTACGCCTCGACCAGGGTGACGAGAAAGCCATACTGAAGCTCGCTTGAAGAGTGACCATGGGAGGGTGATGATGTACCAGAGGCGCACTTTCCAGTCACGGTGAACTCGGATGAGGGTGAACACATGGCTGAGCTTTCGTGAACGGCGCTCTTTGCCAAAAATATTTAACAAGTCGTCGATACCGCCAAGGAGCGAAGAAAAGAGCATGACGCCAATTGGTACCCAGGTAAAGCGACGGTCCCAGTTAAAAAAGACGGTGATGAGCGCAACGGTCACAATAATCAAGAGACCACCCATAACTGGTACTCCGGCTTTATCTTTTCTTGATTCTATTTGTAGAGAGGCATCATACTCGTTGTTGCGAGTAACTTTGTATTTGTAGAGAAAATGGGTGAGGAGCGGCGCCCACGCAAAAGCGCTAAAGCAGGCAAAAAGGCTAAAGCCCAAAATGCTCGAAAATTCGGTTGTGCCGAAAATATCCATTTCCATAGATTACCATAAAATGGCCAAAAATGGAGGTGTGAGTGAGTACTCGCGCCGGCAGGATTCGCGTTAGCGATTAATGCGATTCATTGACTCAATTGGAGTGATGCGGTGTAGGTTTGTCTCGGATGCACGCGCCTTTACGAAGGTTTCATTCTCTTCGCCTGTCTTTCCTTGCTCGGTCCAGGTTTGTTCAGTGAGCGTGCCGAACAGTTTTGTGATCTTAATTGAGCCGCGGCGTACACCGTGCTTGTACATGCCGTCGGTGTTCCATGCAATTGAGTGGGCGTAATTGATAACGAGGGGAAGGGCGACTTCGTTGCGTTCAACACTTTCAACAATCATGATATGGTCGATAATTTTGCGGTCATCTTTTGAAGCAAGACGAATGATAACGTCTCCAGCGCGCACTTCGGCCGTGGTGATCTGTCTGCTGTTTTCTTTGTTTGCAAACGTGCGCACGCTCGCGTTCTCTGCTGGGCGAATAAGTGCAATGAGTTTACGAATTGGTGAGCCATTAAAGGTGAGGAAAAACGAGCGACTCGACGAGCTCACAAAGAGTGGTCGCAGCACGTGGTATGCAAAGCCAGAACAGTCGATTCCTAAGTTATGGTCTACGAGAAAACGTGTGAGCGTCTGGCCGTCGAGCTTAGTAAGATCGACGTTTTCGCGTCGAGCGAGAATTTCTGCTTCCTCGATGATTTCGTTCGGGTTGCCTTTGCCAATGGTTGCGCGGAGCCCCGCACGCACGCTACTACGGCGATTATTAAAATAGGGAACCGGCACACCCTGGCCAGGTATGCCAAGAGGGAGCTTTAGGTAGCGCTCAAGTACATCTTGGGCGCGCTGGGGGAGGTGTTCTGTGGAAGACATACTACGATTCTAAGATGTTGCGGAGCTTTCGTCCATCTTCATTGAGAGCGCCCGCCTGACTGAGGAAGCTGCTGAGTGACTGCACACGCACGAGGTCACTATTGATTTCGGTATTCGTGTAGATAGTGAGAGCCCAATCTTCTTGCTGGAGCGCCATGAGTTTGGTGCTTTGCACGCCTTGAATTTCGCTCGTAATACGCTGTACAAGTTGAGCGCCGTGAGTTATGGCAGCGGCGTGAATATCGTGCGGGCATTCTTTGTAAATTCCGAGGAGTGCCGCAAGGTGGACTTCAAAAATAGTTGAGTGGCGGGGTTGCTCGGTCGGTACGTCTGCGTCAGTTGTGTCTTCTGTTGGGTGTTCGAGTCGCGCAATACGTTGGAGTGCTGATTCAAATGTTGTTGATGCGGGCTGGCGTGCGTTAACTTCGATCAAGTACACACCGCCAGTTTTTTCTGAAACAATTACGTCGATACCAAAAAGTCCACGCCATCCGTAATCGGCCAATTTTTTACCAATGCGCTTGGCGATGAGAACAATTTTGCGCTTCTGTTCATTTGAAAGTGAACGTTCTGCAAAACCCCAATCGTTGCCAACGGTAGCAAACGGTAAGTCAGTAAAGGGAATGAGGCCAGTAATCTGGTGTGAGATAGAGCCTGGAACGACTGCAGACTGACTACGGTGCTCGCCCTGCACCACAACAGCATTAAGGGTGAACATGGTACCGGGTATGTATTGAGTGCGGCGTACAGGGCGGTCTGGGAATGTGTTATGTAAATCGCGCACCTGCTTTTCTGCGGTAATTAAGAGGGTGCCTTCGCCGGTGTGACCGTGGTTAAATTGAACAATGTAGGGCGTACCGTTCCAAGTGAGGTCTTTGCCGGTGACGAGTTCGTGGGGAGGGAGGTAGCATGCGAGGTCGTCGAGCCATCCAACCTGACTCATTTTTTCTTCCACGAGTTTTGCGAAAGCTGCTCGCGGGTTAAGGAGGGTCCAGCTATGTTCACGGCAGACACGTTCTATGGTTGCGGTGTTTTTAAATACAACAATGCGTGGAGGTTTGCCGGAATCCTTTATCTTATTGATAAACGTAATAGTAGATGGATGGCTCAAAAGCTCGTGAGTGTCATAGAGGTGGTCTTTTTGTTCGCTCGTTGCGGGGATGCTGAGAATTCGCCCAGGCATACGTATACCAATTTTTTGACTTGCGTCGGTGTCATTGGTAACGATATAGTAGCCTTTTGGCCATTCCTCGGGACTCCAGGTGCGTTCAAGGACGTTTGGACCAAAGGCAAGAGCACGCTCAATGTCGCGGGCTACGTAAATGACACTTTGTTCAGAAAGTGTTTCGGTTAACAGCGTTCGGAGAGCCTTCATGTGGTAAAGTATAACGAACAATGGTCCTCTTTCCCAGAAGTGCTCTGGATAAGTACACATCGTATGAATGAACAAAAAGAACAAATCGGTCCTGTTATCTATGTGGTGGCAACACCAATTGGAAATTTACGCGACATCACGTTGCGTGCATTAGACGTGCTCGGTTCAGTCGATCTTATTTTGTGTGAAGACACACGCACGACGTCTGTCTTGCTTCACGCTCATGCTATTACCGCTCAGACTGCTAGCTACAATGCGCACGCTACACCGGAAAAGGTTGAGTACATTCTTGAGCAGTTGCGGGCAGGGAAGCGTATTGCGCTTGTTTCGGATGCGGGAACGCCTGGGATTTCTGATCCGGGTGCGCATCTTATTGCGCATGTTCGCCAGCGCGCGCCAGAAGTACCAATTGTAGCGATTCCTGGTGCGAGTGCGCTCACAGCTGCACTTTCAATTTTTGGAATGCCTGTATCAGATTTTCTCTTTCTTGGTTTTTTGCCGCACAAAAAAGGTCGCCAAACACTTTTTACCGAAATGGTGAATTCAGAGCGCACGGTTGTTTTTTATGAATCACCGCACCGTATCATGAAGGCGCTCGAGTCGCTCAAAGAGCTTGGTTGTACGAAGCGTGTGTGCATTGGGCGAGAGCTCACGAAGTTTTTTGAAGAGGTTGTCGCTGGCACAGTTGGTGAGGTTATTGCTTACTTTACACAGAATCCGGACAAAGTCCGCGGTGAGTTTGTTGTGGCTGTGGGTGAAGCAGCTTTCCGAAGTGACGATACTTGCGATACAATAGACACATTAACGTCTTAACTGATTGACGAATGAATATTTTTCTTAAAGTCATTACTTCACTCGGTTTCCTTACGGTCATCATCCAGTTTTTGGGCATACCACACTCATGGAAGGAAATCATTACTGTGATTGTGGGTGTGGCAGTTATGCTCGTCGCTTTTTTTATTGACCGCATCACGCTCTTTTTGCAGAAGCGGGAAGATACACGGTATCGTGAAGAAGCTCCGTCACATACTTCTCGTCAGGCTGTCTCGCCATTTTCGACACCACTTTCAGCTGTCGCTGAAGCTTTTACTGAAACACAGGAAGTTAAGAGAACCGTAGCGCATGTCCCGGCACCAGTACCAGTACACGCACCACTACCATCGCCAGTGCCAACACCACCGCCAACACATGCTCCTGTCCCGCATCCTGCGCCCGCGCCCCACACAGTTGTTCCGCAAAGTCACACCCATGTACAAGAAATGGCCCGTGCATTCCAGAGGCAGAATCCTGCGCCTTATCAAGCACCAGCAACTCCAACTCCAAGTCCGATTGTAGTTCCTGTGTCGCCGCCAACACCAGCGCCAAAGCCAATACAGGCTTCAGAGTACAGTTCGACACCGCTTTCTTCGTTAAATGGTCCAGCGGTAGCACTACGTATTGGACGAGACAATGACAATAATGAGGGCGAAGACGAATCTCCAAAGGTCCAAAGTAAAGTGAAGGCTCCTCAAAAGCCAATTGCCAGCGCGACGGTCGGAGGAAGTGAAAAAAAGAAAGTTACTAAGAAGACGAAGGTTGTGACGAGTAGTGTTACTGTGCCGGTCGAAGATCCTGTTCCTGCAAAACCAAAAAGTCGCAAGAAATCTTCACCTAAGGAAACTAAAGAAGAGTAACGATGAAACGCCGCCGCACTCCACATCAACATGCTTTGTATGCGAGCATCCTTACGGGTGTTGTTGTGAGTGTCCTCGCGCTTTCGTACTACGTGTTACCTGATTATTTTGCTGTTTCATACCCGCCAATGTTTGGGCAAATGGGTGCCTCTGCATCATCTACAAATGCTACAAGTACGGTAAGTTCAATTGGCGATGAATCTGCAACAAGCACACCTGCAAAACCAAAAGTGAAGCGTCTGAGGCCTGCTACACATGTTGCTACACCACAAGCGGTGAAGGGCATATACATGACCAGTTGGGTTGCAGGGGTAAAAAAGATGCGTGATCGTGTAGTAAAGCTCATTGATGATACTGAAGTAAACAGCGTCGTCATAGATGTTAAAGATTATAGCGGCACCGTTGCCTTTGAGGTGTACGACCCAGTGCTCAAAGACGAGCCTGGACTTGTTGAACGTCGTATTATAGATATTCAGGATTTTATAGATGAACTTCACAGTAAAAATATTTATGTTATTGGGCGCGTAGCAGTTTTCCAAGACACACATCTCGTAAAGCTTCGTCCCGACTTGGCCGTCAAAACACTTGATGGTAAAAAAGTTTGGAAGGATCGCAAGGGAATTCCATGGCTCGATGCTGGCTCAAAGGAGGTGTGGGATCGTACGATTGCCATTGCAAAAGAAGCGCACAAACAAGGTTTTGATGAAATCAATTTTGACTACATACGTTTTCCTTCGGATGGAAACATGAAAGACATTTCATATCCGTTCAGTAAAAATAAAGTGAAGAGTACGGTCTTGAAGGAATTTTTTGCATATCTTCATGAGAATTTGAAAGATACCGGAATGAAAACATCTGCAGATTTGTTCGGTATGACAACGACAAATTACGACGATTTGTATATTGGTCAGGTCCTGGAAAATGCATTGCCATATTTTGATTTTATTTGCCCGATGGTGTACCCGTCACATTACCCAACAGGCTTTATCGGCATCAAAAATCCTGCCGCAAAACCATACGATGTGGTGCTCTACTCTATGGAGCATGCCTACCAACGTGCGCGAACGGCTTCTTCTACACAGATGAAGTTGCGTCCATGGCTGCAAGATTTTAATCTTGGGGCCACCTACAATGCGCCAATGATTCGAGCGCAGATTAAAGCAACGTACGATAGCGGTCTTACCTCGTGGTTGCTCTGGGATCCTAAGGTAATTTACACACGTGGCGGATTACTCGATGCAGGCGACGATACTAAAGACGACACAACTGCCACAAGTACTCCGGCAAAACAGGCAAGTGTGAAGGTGCAGTAGTGTGAGATATCCACAGATAAGTGCATTTTTTACGCCTATTGCCAAAAATAAATAAGACTGGTACTATACATATCCGGATGTTGGTCATTGTTGACCAACGACAAACCAAAACCACAACCCTGACGGAATGTTCATATGAGCGCTACAGCAGCACTCCCGGCCACCCCCTTTCTGACCAAGAGCGCAGGAAGGATTCGGATAAACTTGCGAACTGGCGAAATGAGAGATGCAGACAGTTCTCTCATCGCCGAGTACAGGAAATACGGAAACGTGTCATCGTGCAACATGTTGAAGTTGACGAGTTTGCGTACTGCCGTCCTGAAGGTTTCGACGGAGAACCCAGAGGGTGTACTCACACTCGCACAAGTTCTGGAAGCTGGCTATAGACCTTAGTCAGTCAAATCTTTAGCTATTCCTCAAGCAACCCCATCACCGCTAGGTGATGGGGGCTTTTGTTTCTACACATTTTTTAATAATTCTTCATCAGGCTCTGGTATACTTACCTAGTAACGCTATGGATGAAAACAAAGTAACGTACTTTGGCTTAACTGATTCCCGCAATAAACGTGTTCCTTTTGGCATAAAGCGAAAGGACCGTTCTCGACATACCTATGTAATCGGTAAGACAGGTATGGGTAAATCTACTGTGCTCGAAAACATGGCCATTCAAGACATACAGAATGGTGAAGGTTTGGCATTCATAGATCCTCACGGAAAAACTGCGGAATTGCTCCTTGAATACGTACCTGAACATCGCATTAAAGACGTTCTCTACTTTGCGCCGTTCGACATGGAGTACCCAATCTCCTTCAACGTTATGGAAAACGTCGAGGCAGACAAGCGTCACCTCGTGGTCAATGGCTTGATGAGTACCTTTGAGAAAATCTGGGTTGATGCATGGTCTGCACGTATGGCCTACATTCTCAACAATACGCTTTTAGCATTGCTTGAGTATCCTGGTGCCACACTTTTGAGTGTGAACAGAATGCTCTCAGACAAAGACTATCGTAAGCGTGTCGTCGACAATATTACCGACCCATCAGTACGCTCATTCTGGGTAGACGAATTCGCCAAGTATACAGACCGTTTTGCCGCAGAAGCTACACCGGCTATTCAGAACAAGGTTGGTCAATTTACTTCGAACCCACTCGTGCGTAACCTCATTGGTCAACCGCAGTCGAGTTTCGATATTCGTAAAATGATGGATGAAAAGAAAATTCTCATCATTAACTTGTCGAAGGGTCGCGTGGGTGAAGGTAATGCCAACCTCATCGGTAGTATGCTCATTACCAAGATTTACTTGGCTGCCATGTCTCGTGCGGATGTGCCTGAGTCTCAACTTAAGTTAATGCCGCACTTTTACCTTTACGTGGACGAGTTCCAGTCATTTGCCAACAAATCGTTTGCTGACATTTTGTCTGAAGCTCGCAAGTACAAATTGAACCTCACTATTGCTCATCAGTACATTGAACAAATGGAAGAAGAAGTGCGTGCTGCGGTATTCGGTAACGTCGGTACAATGATTACTTTCCGTGTGGGTGCATACGATGCAGAGGTGCTCGAAAAAGAATATGCTCCGCAATTTACTGCCGAAGATATTGTGAATTTAGGTATGTATCAGGTGTATCTTAGACTCATGATTGATGGGGTTGGTTCTGTTCCGTTTTCTGCCTCGACCATGCCACCTATTGCGCTGCCTCCGCAATCAAATAGAGACAACATTATCGAAATGTCCCGCATGCAGTTCGCCCGACATCGCAGTTTGGTAGAAGCTGAAATTAAAAAGTGGCATGAGCCAGTCGGGCAAGCTTCTTCAGGTGGAAGCGGCAGTCAAAGCACGGGACACTCTTCAGATGGTCACGGCCAATCAAATTCAGCGTCACATTCTCGAGACCATCGAGATACTCGTGATTCTCGAAGCTCGGGCGGACAAAGCCATGGTCCACGTCGTGACGGTGGTCATAGTGGCGGACATTCTTCACCACGTCAGACTCCAGCAGAACAACCAGACCAGGCTACTCTTAAGGCTCAAATCGAAGCCGCATTAAAGGCTGCCGCTCCAGCAGTAAAACAGGCGGTGCAGCCCGTTGCTGCAGTCGCCGCTGCACCAGTAGCACCGGTTGCGCAGCCGGCCCCGGTACAAGAAAAGCCAAAGCAGCATACCGAACATCGTGAGCAGGCCCCTTCGCAGGCCCACAAAGATCATCGAGATCACGGTTCGCATGCCCAGGCTCACAAAAAACCTGAGCATGTGCAACAGGCGCAGCATTCACCATTGCAACAAAGCCCAAATCATGTTCTCCAGCCAAGTCATCGCGCTGCTCTGCGAGATGCTCTTGCTGCGCTCAAAAAAACCGAACAACCAAAAGGGGCAAAGCCTGGCCAGATTCATCATGAACTAATTACGCCAACGACATCTGCACCTACACCGAAACCTGCTGAAGCCCAGCATGCTACGGCAGCTCCGCATACTCAAGCTCCGGTGTCTACTCCTGCGCCCGCGACGGCACCTGCACAAGCTTCGGCGCACAACCACGCTCCGCACACGCACCACAAAGAAGTTCGCACAGAAGTTTCTGAAGATGTTTTGAAGAAGGCACTCGGCATTACCATTTAAGGTATGCGCACTATAAGTTACGATGCGAGTCGTGAACTCGTTTTTCGACATGCATTTGGCATGTTCTGTTTGTACGCCGTTTTGTTTGCGGTTCTTTTGCTCAGTCTACCGTTATGTGTAAATGCTCAGGCTGCGGGGCAAGTCCGAATTACGGAAATTATGTTTGATCCACCTGGCACAGACACCGGGCATGAGTGGGTTGAAATAAAGACTGATGCTCAGCTCGATATCTCGAAGCTGCTGTTTCGCGAGGAAGGGGTGAATCATAAAATAAGTACTGATAGCGGCGGGCAAAATACTATCTCGGCCGGCGGTATGTTTGTGGTGGCTGATGATCCGGTAAAATTTCGCACTGACCACCCAGCATTCTCCGGCACGCTATTAAACTCAACATTCAGCCTTAAGAATACCGGTGAGGAACTTGGCCTAGTGTACGATGGTACGACCGTTTTTACCGTGCTTTACAATCCGGAACTTGGGGCGAAGGGCGATGGGAATTCATTGCAAAGTTCTACCGGAGCAGACTGGGTAGCTCAAAAGGAAAATCCGGGTACGGTGGCTGCTATGTCGCAGGCGTACGTGGATGCTTCGACAAGCGCTACTACAAACGTCGCGACGAATAGTGTTGCGACGCAGGATACTCCATCGACGCAGCCAACAGGCGGTGTGCAGAGTGAATATGCAGCACTCGCGTCGGCAATCCCGGACGCACTCCGAGTGAATGTTGTGGGTGATGATGGTGCTTCGCTTTCAAAACTGCAGAGTGTGGTGGGTGCGGCCGTTTCATTTCACGCTCGCGGCCTTGGACTCAAAAAAGTTGAGCTCCCAAACGCACGTTACACTTGGAATTTTGGTGATGGGGTAGTGCGAGATGGGCGGCACATAGAACACGTGTATGCCCACCCGGGCGAATATCAGGCGTCGGTGACAGTGTCTTCGCACGTATGGTCGGCTTCGGATACGGTAAAGGTAGTGGTGGAGGAGCCGGCATTTTTTGTGCGTGCTGCAGCGGCGTATGCACAAGGCGAAGATTTTCGCGGCTTTATAACCCTCACCAATACTGCAAAGAGTTCGGCGCAACTCGATGGTTTCCGCTTGGTGTTGAAGAATTCTGCACTGGTCGAACGTGCCCAATTTACTATTCCTGAGCATACGTTGGTAGGTTCAAAGAGTGATCTTGCGTTCAGTCTTGCGCGCGTGTTCCCGCGAACAGACGCTGCGGTAGGTAGATTGATGCATGTGCCAGGTCAACTGACCATTTCGCTCGAATATCCAAATGGTCGACTGGTAAACAGCGTGTTACTTATGGGAATTAAGCCGATCATGTTCACACCGGGCGAACGAGGGTATCAAACACCCCGGGGTGATAGTGCTGAAAAAGATAGTAAGGGCGGCTCTCGTAATACCACGGCTCGCATTTGCCACTACGAATAACCGGCCGTATCATAGGGGAATGGAGCATAAAAAGCGCATTCTCGTGTATGCGGTCAATTACTACCCGCGTTTTGTGGGTGGTGCTGAGGTTGCACTCAAAGAGCTTATTGAGCGCCTTACGCCGCATGGGTATGAATTCGACATTGTAACGCTTGGTTTTGAGCGAGCATTGCCACGCGTCGAGCGTATGGGTGCGGCTACTGTGCATCGCATCGGCTGGACGGCGAATCGCCAGGTGACGCCAGATTCAATATCGTTTTGGCTTTCGCTTAATAAATATTTCATGCCGATCACAGGCCTTATAGCGGGTGTGCGTTTGGCGCGTGCGCATAAGTACGATGCGGTGTGGTCTATGATGGCTTCGTACAATTCGATAGCTGCTCTCTTTGTGTCGTGGTTCACAAAGCTGCCACTCATGCTCACCCTACAAGAGGGAGATCCGTTCGAACATATTCGTCGTAACGCCCGGCCAATTTTGCCGCTCTATCTTTTGTTGTTTAAGCGTGCTGTACGCATTCAAACAATTTCTACCTATTTACGCGTTTTTGCACAGACAATGGGCGCAACGTGCCCGATTACCGTGGTGCCGAATGCGGTTGACTACGCACATTTTGCCAAGGAAATTTCAGCCGATGCTCGTGCACAAACACGCGCACGTTTCCTAAAGGGTGGGCAAGATACTATTTTGATTACCACTTCGCGCCTCGTAGAGAAAAACGGCATTGCCGATATTATTAGTAGTTTGTCGTCATTGCCGCCAGAAGTTGTGCTCGTTATTGCTGGCACGGGTCCGCTCGAAAAACAACTCATTCATCACGCACGTACGATTGGGGTAGAGGGCCGAGTGCATTTTGTGGGCTATGTGCCGCATGCTGATTTGCCGGTGCTCGTTCAGTCTGCCGATGTTTTTATTCGCCCATCGCTTTCAGAAGGTTTTGGTAATTCGTTTATTGAGGCCATGGCTGCTCGTGTGCCGGTTATTGCAACGCCGGTTGGTGGAATTGTTGATTTTTTGCACGATGGTCAAACAGGGCTTTTTTGTGACGTTCAAAACCCTCGTAGCATTGCTGACCAGGTGCGCCGCGTTCAGGCAGACCCTGCATTACGCGCACGTCTCATTGCGAACGCGGAACGAATGGTTCGCGAAAAGTACGATTGGTCTGTTATTGTTGCGTCAATGCGCCATACATTTTTTGAACCTGTTTTCCGCCGTACTAGAAAGCCACTAAAGCTTGTTATTGCAACAGGAATTTACCCGCCCGATGTTGGTGGTCCTGCTCAGTACGCGAAGCGCGTAGAAATGGTGTGGCGCGAACAAGGTCACAAGGTGAGTGTGGTAGCGTTTCGCCTGGAGCGAAAATTGCCAACGGGCCTCCGTCATCTTTTGTATTTTATGCGCGTCCTACCACGCCTTTTGGGTGCAGATGCAGTGCTCGCGCTCGACACGTTTAGTGCGGCATTTCCTGCCGTGTGCGCAGCGCGTTTACTGAATGTGCCGGTTACGATTCGTACCGGTGGCGACTTTGTGTGGGAATGGTATGTGGAACGAACGGGTGATTTAGTATTGCTCAAGGATTTTTACGGGACACGCCAGCAGCGTTGGTCGTCAAAGGAGCGCATCATTTACAAAGCAAGTCGCTGGACAATGCAATCGGTACGCCAGGTAGTGTTTAGTACGGCATGGCAGCGCGATATTTTTGTGAAGGCGTATGACCTCGACCTCAAGAAGACGTCACTCGTCGAAAACTACATTGGTCCAAAACAGCACTCGTTTGAGCCGGTCGCTAAAAACTTTATTGCAGCAACACGCCCACTTAAGTGGAAGAACGAGGCTCGAGTGCGCGCGGCATTTGCTCGTCCAGAAGTGGTGCAGACGGGCGCCTTCCTCGACACGGAGCGCAAGCACTTTGATCAATTTATGGACCACATGGCTTCGTGCTACGCGGTGATCCTTGTGTCGCTTGGTGATATTAGTCCAAATATGATTCTCGACGCTATTCGCCACAACAAGCCATTTATCGTCACGCGCGAGAACGGCATCACTGAACGCATTAAAGACTGTGCAATCTTTGTTGACCCAGAGAACGAGGCAGACATTGCCGAAAAAATTGTATGGCTCAGCAAGCCAGAGAATTATGCGATGCAAAAAGCAAAAGTTGAAGCATTTACCTTCCAGCATTCGTGGGAAGAAATTGCCGATGAATTACTCGCTCACATGAAACGCGCATGAACGTTGTAATGATTTCGACAGACCGTTCAATCTTCCAGCCGGGAAGCGCCACATACGCGCGGCATGTTGAATACGCGAAAGCTTTCGGCGCACTTCATGTGGTGGTCTTTGCTCGCGCCAGTGCCGGTCTCGAAGAAATGAATCCAACGCCGCACCTCCACTTGTATCCAACTAAATCGCGCCACCCGTTTTTGTATGTGTTCGATGCATACGGAATTGCAAAGCGTGTTATTGGTACGCTTCGCGAAAAACCAAGCCTCACTACGCAGGATCCGTTTGAAACAGGCCTTGTCGGCATGTTGCTCAAGAAGAAATTTGGCATTACGCAGTTTGAGACGCAGCTCCACACCGATCCATTTTCTGTGTATTATCCGCGCGCTCATGCATTAAACCGTGTACGTCGTGTTATTGCGTCGTTCGTACTCCGCCAAGCTACGCACATTCGCGTAGTTTCAGAGCGTGTCAAAAAAAGTTTGGTCAAGCGCGGCTTTCCGGTTGTGGTGGAGGTTCGTCCGATTCGTATTGATGAAGAGCGTATTCGCCATGCAAAGGATTCATTTTCTTTTACTGACGAGTACGCGCGATTTTCGCGCTCGATTATTACCGTGGGCCGTCTTGAGCACGAGAAAAATCTCTTTTTTGCAATTGATGCCGTAGCGGCCCTTCAGGAAAAATCTTCAAACGGCAAAGAAATTGCCTACACGCTCATTGGTTCAGGAAGCCTTTCGGCCGAGCTCAAAAAATATGCAGAGAAAAAACTCTTACCCGGCACCTTTTTTATGCGCGGCGCGCTTTCACCAGAAGATGTGTGGACGTACATGCGATACAGTATTTTATTGCACACATCGCTTATTGAAGGCTACGGTTTAGTGCTCAAAGAGGCTGCGCTGAGCGGTGCGCGCATTGTGACGAGCGATGTTGGCATTGCGCCAGAATTATTGGGTGAATATGGTCCTGGCCGTGTGTATATGTACGAGCAGGAAAATATCGAGGACTGCTGCGACGGTCTGGTAAAAATGTGCCTATGAAATTACTCCTTATAACTCAGGCAATCGATCAAAAAGATCCATACCTCAGTTTTTTCTATGAGTGGATGGTTGAATTTGCGCGCGAGGCTGAGCACATTCACGTCATTTGTCTCAAGAAGGGTGTGGTTGGTGCGGTGCCGGCAAATGTTACTATTCATTCGCTTGGTAAGGAAGATGGTGTTTCGCGCTCCACCTACGTGATGCGACTTTTTCAGTATGTATGGACATTGCGCGCCGAGTATACACACGTCTTTGTACACATGAATCAAGAGTATGTGCTGCTCTGTGGGTGGCTGTGGCGTGTGCTCGGTAAGAAGATTGCCATGTGGCGCAACCATCAAGATGGTTCGTGGCTTACGAATATTGCAGCTGCATTTACTCATCGACTTTTTTGTACGTCACGATTTTCGTACACAGCGCGCTTTTCAAAGATACGCTTTATGCCAGTTGGGTTTGGCACAGCATTTGTACCAGACACAGGGAAGCGCGTGTCGAAATCAGTATTATTCCTCGGTCGCATTGCTCCGGTAAAGCGCCCGGACATATTGATTCACGCTCTTCAGGAGGTTTATAAAAAGGGAATTCAGTTTACGGCTACGTTTGTTGGGAGCGCGCTTCCAAAAGATACGGCATATGCAGCATCATTGCGCACTCTTGTTGCTGAGGGAGGGGAGGATTTTGCGCGCAGAATTTCATTTGTTGCCGGCGTGCCCCATGACGAAGTTCCGGCCGCATTCCAGCGTCATGACATGTATGTGAACTTAAGCCCGAGCGGCATGTATGACAAAACTATTTTTGAGGCCATGGGCACAGGCACGATCACCTTTACTAATAACGCCAATCTAAAAGGGCTTTTTCCGGCAGACATCGAGCGCTACGTAATTTACAAGGAAGCTGATATCGCAGATTTGGCTGAGCATATTGCAGCGCTCATACAGGCACCATCGCAAGTTGTTGAGCGTGTTCGTGCGGCTCAGTATGAGTATGCAACGAGCCAGCACAGTTTGCGTGCCCTCACAAAGAAACTATTTAGCGAGTTAGGGAAGCTGCGTGGCTAGGGTGAATGTGGTATATTTCTAGTGCTATATAAACATATGAATAAAACATTACGCGCAATAATAATTGCTGGGATTTTCACTCTTCCGTTCCTCGTCTTGCCGGCTTTTAACTTTAGTACATGGAACTTGCTTGGTCATGATTGGTTCCGCTTCGATTCATTTTTCCCGTTTATTACGGGCAAAAATTTTAGCTTCCGCATCATTGTAGAAATTATTACCGCTGCATGGCTCGTGCTCGCTATTCGTGACGAGAAGTATGCGCCTCGTAAGTCGTGGATTACTGTCGGGTTGCTCGCGTTTTTGGGTACCATGCTCGTCTCAACCATCTTGAGTGAGAATCCATACAAGAGCTTCTGGTCAAACTATGAGCGCATGGAGGGGTACGTCACATTGCTCCACCTCGGCGCATATTTCTTTGTACTCGGTGCAACTTTTTTGGCAGAAAAGACAGAACGTCTCTGGAACTACTTGCTCTACACCATGCTCGGTGCAAACTTCTTTGTGTGTTTATTTGCTGTGTTGCAGGCTACAGGCGAGCTCGTAATTAACCAGGGCGGTATCCGTGTTGATGGAACACTTGGTAACGCTACGTACTTGGCAGGATATGTGCTCGTACATATGTTTATTGCACTGTTCCTTCTTGTCTCAAAGCATCGCTTCCAGGTAAAGAATGCGCTCCTTGTTCCGGTTATCGGCTTTGCTTCGTACATTGCGTATTACGTACTCCACATTTCTGCAACGTACCAGAATGCAGGCAGGGCTGGCCTCATTATTCTCACTATTTCTATTCTCGGTCTATTAGCAGCAGGGTATGCATGGATCCGTCAGAACAGAGCACCATTGCCTGCGTGGGTTGGTCGCGTGGTACTTGGTATTGTTATGCTTGCACAGTTGTATGTATTGTACCGTTCAGAAACTCGTGGTGCAGCGCTTGGTCTTATTGTTGGGTTGCTTTTCACGGCCGCATATTTTGCGTTTTCAAAGAAGGTTCATGAGAACTACATGCTTGCTGGTCGCATTGCACTCGGAGGTTTGGTGCTCGTTCTCGGACTTCTCGTTGGATTTAAAGACACACAGATCCTTCGTGAGAATACTTTCTTTGCTCGTGTTCGACCGCTCCTCACGTTGGATGTTCATAAAATTGTTTCGACAGAATTCAAATCTCGTGCAGCGATCTGGTCAATGGCAGCGAAGGGAGGTGCTGAACGCCCACTATTTGGATGGGGCCAGGAGAGCTTCAACTACTTGTTCTACAAACATTACACGCCAAACATGTACGACCAAGAGGCGTGGTTTGATCGTGCTCACAATGTGTTCATGGATTGGTTTACAGCTGGTGGAGTGCTCGGTCTTCTTGCGTACTTGTCGTTGTTTGCTGCGCTTCTCTATTATATTTGGAGAAAGCCTGGCTTCCTTACGTCATTCCTAGGTCGTGAGCCGTTTACAATTGAGGAACGTGTGGCGATGACAGCGCTATTGATCGCATATTTCGTACACAACATCTTCGTCTTCGATAATCTCATTAGTTATATCTTCTTCTTTACCTTCCTTGCATTTATTCATAGTCACTATGAGGGTGGTGCGTATACTAGCCTCGCACAAGCGATCAAAAAGCATCGAGAAATGCTCGAGACAATTGCGGTGCCGGCAATTGTGGTGGTGGCAATTATTGGTTTATTCTATGTAAACTACACACCACTCATGAACTCGCTTAAGTTGAGTGCGTCACTTTCGCCAATGTCTCCGCAGGCTGGGGGAATTCAAAAAAACATTCAGATGTTTAATGAGCTTGCGAGTGATTCATTCTTTGGTCGCTATGAAGCACGTGAACAGATTGTCCTTTTGGCGAGCCGCCTAGCATCTATTGGACCAGACCGTTTTGACCCAGCGATTAAAGACCAGATCTATTCGTTGGCATATACCGAAATGAAAAAGCAGCTCGACGAAACTCCAAACGACGCTCGCTACTATTACTTTATGACGGGTCTCCTCACGGTATATGGTCGCTTTGCAGAAGCATTGCCAATTATTGAAAAGGGCGTAACGCTTTCTCCAAACAAGCAGCTCCTCATCTCAAATTACGCTACGGTATTGTTCCGTCTCGGCCAAAAGGAAAAGGCACTCGAGCAGTTTAAGAAGGCATTTGAACTCGACACTAACTACACTGCTGCAGGTATTCAGTATTTTGCAGCAAAGGAAGATTTTCCTAAGCTTATTGAGCAAATGGAAAAGTATGTGGCAGACGCTCCTGGCGATACCCAAATGCTCTTTAATTTGGGCTACTACACTGCAAAGAATGGCGACAAGGAAAAGGCAAAAGTTATTTTCCAGCGCGTTCTTGCTCAGGATCCAAACTTAGCGCCACAGATTGAGCAGACCATGAAGGACTTGCGCATCAAATAGTCGGTAGTATAATAGATTCGTGAGTGCCATAAGCGTGGCGCCAAAAACGAATGACGTAAGCCCCCGCCTTGGCGGGGTTTTGCGTTTCTGGGGAGGTAAGTTGATTGCGTGGCATGCGCATGTGGTATACTTTTTAGGTATTGCCCCAAGCCACGGTGAGCGACCGCACTCACATCATTCATTTGTTTTGGAGCTAGCTTCGCTCACCATGATTTCGGGTAATACTTCTTTTATTTTTCACCCATGAAGCACGAGCATACTGTTTCTTTAGCTGCGCATACAACGTTTCGCCTTGGCGGTACTGCCAAGGATTTTTACATTGCACAGTCGCTAGAAGATTTGCGCGAAATCAAAGCAGACATGGGCCGACGTCGTCTCAAGAATTCGCCATTCATTGTGCTTGGTGGCGGTTCAAACATGCTCGTCGGTAATGACGTGACAGTGCCTATTATCAAAAATGAGCTTTATGGCATTAAGCATGTGCCTGTTGATTGGAATACGGTTGAAATCCAGGCAGCTTCTGGCGAATCGTGGGATGCTGTCGTGGCGCTCGCTACTGATAAGGGTTTGTACGGGCTCGAAGTTCTCTCAGGAATTCCAGGCACGGTTGGTGCTGCGCCGGTGCAAAATATTGGCGCGTATGGCAGCGAAGTTCGCGAGACAATTCAATCTGTCGAAGTCTTTGATATGGCCACAGGCGAACTTCGTACGCTCACCAATGAAGAGTGCGCATTTGCATACCGCGACAGCATGTTCAAGCGTCCAGAAAACAAATCACTCATTATCACCAAAGTTATTTTTCATGTTACTAAAAACGGGCGAGTGAATATTGGCTATAAAGATCTTAAAGAATATTTCAAGGATCGCATGTCGTCGACCGTTACACCGCAGGAAGTGCGCAAGGCAGTGCTTGAAATCCGCGCAGCAAAATTGCCAAACATCGCAGAAATCGGCACCGCAGGATCATTTTTCAAAAATCCATTTATTTCGCGCGATCATTACGAAACGTTGCTCAAGGAATATCCAAAAATGCCTGGATTTATTGAAGGAACGCCTGGGCATGAACGTGTCAAAATTCCACTCGCTTGGATTCTCGACAATGTGTGTGGCCTAAAAGGTTGGAAGAATGAGGTCGGAACTGTTGGTCTGTACGAAAAGCAGCCGCTCGCAATTGTGCATTTTGGCGGTGGTACTGCAGAGCATGTGGCAGACGTCGCTCGACACGTAGCAGATCAGGTCTATAAAAAAACAAAAATAAAGATAGAGTGGGAGGTAGAGGCGGTCGGTCTCGATACGCAAAAGGCGTATTAGGCCTGTGCCAGAGCGCGCCTTTAAAGGGTGGTCTCGTGGGCCAAAATATGCTACCATTGGGCCCTATATGGAATGGTTTAAAAAACTTTTTGGCGACGAAAGCGAGAAAACCGTAATGCGTTTGCGCCCCCTTGTTGAGCAGGTAAATGCCCTTGAATCTACCATTCAGGCTCTTTCTGATGTCGCTCTCAAAGACAAAACAGCCGAATTTAAAAAGCGCCTCGCTGACGGTGTGTCGCTCGACGACATTACCGCCGAAGCGTTCGCAGTAGTTCGTGAAGCAGCTCGTCGCACACTCGGCCAGCGACACTTTGATGTGCAAATGATCGGCGGTGCCGTTATCCATCGTGGTGGCATTGCAGAAATGCGTACCGGTGAAGGTAAGACACTCGTGGCAACCTTGCCGGCTTACCTTAACGCGCTCGTGGGTAAGGGTGTGCACGTGGTGACGGTGAACGACTACTTGTCACGCCGCGACGCTACCTGGATGGGTCAGATTTATGCAGCACTCGGACTTTCTGTCGGCGTGCTTAGTCATGATGCTTCATTTTTGTACGACCCAGAACATAAGGCTCTTGCCAGTGAACCAAACGGCACTACTCCAGAAGCTGCAGCAAAAATTGAGAAAGAACAGGATGAACTTGGCGCTTTTAAAGTGGTGCACGAATTTTTGCGCCCTTGCTCACGCCGCGATGCGTACCTCGCCGACATTACGTACGGTACGAACTCAGAATTCGGCTTCGACTATTTGCGCGACAATATTGAATACGACCCAGCCAATGTTCGCCAGCGTCCGTTTTATTATGCCATCGTCGACGAAATCGACTCTATTTTGATCGACGAAGCCCGCACGCCGCTCATTATTTCTGCTCCAACCGCAGACTCAGACGATTTGTACAAACAATTCGCTGTTATTGCGCGTGATCTCGTGCAGGATGTTGATTTCAAAGTGGATGAAAAATTCCGAGCCATTAGTTTGACTGACTCCGGCATTAGCAAGGCGGAGAAAGCGCTCGGCGTCGAAAATATCTATACAGAAAAGGGTGTAAAGTATGTGCATCACCTTGAAACCGCAGTGCGTGCAAAGGCGCTTTACCAGAAAGACAAAGCATACGTCGTTCGCGACAACGAAGTAATGATTGTCGATGAATTTACCGGCCGTTTGCAACCAGGTCGCCGCTGGTCAGAAGGTCTACACCAGGCCGTAGAAGCAAAAGAGGGCGTGCTCGTGCAAAAAGAATCTCGCACCTACGCATCTATTACATATCAAAACTTTTTCCGCCTCTACAAAAAATTGTCGGGTATGACCGGTACCGCACTCACTTCAAAAGAAGAATTGTTCAAAGTGTACGGCTTAGACACCGTCGTAATTCCTACTAATAAGCCAGTCGCTCGTCTCGACCATGACGATCTTATTTTCCAAACAGAAGCTGGCAAATTCCGCGCTATTGCCCGCAAGGTAAAGGAGTTGCATGAAAAGGGTCAGCCAGTGCTCATTGGTACCGTGTCTATCGAAAAGAACGAGCTCCTCTCACAATATTTGAAGCGCGAGGGAATTCCTCATCAAATGTTGAACGCAAAACCTCAGCACGCAGAACGCGAAGGTGAAATTGTGGCGCAGGCTGGTCGCAAGGGCGCAGTAACAATTGCCACAAACATGGCTGGTC
>JACCDK010876438.1_pt1 | contig 46715 bp, 47 predicted proteins | sample 7445871 | NCBI WGS metagenome assembly JACCDK01 (sample SAMN15323436, study PRJNA562643) | freshwater metagenome | isolation source: river surface water | place: USA:Blue River Watershed | collected 2017-08-15 | reverse complement strand
TCACGACCTTAGTCGGATCGGGACAATACATCTACAATCTTTTCCATATCCTCAAATCGCCCGTCGAAAGTCGAACCGAGTACAGTGACCGCTATGTCATGACTATTTTTATCTTTAAAGATTATCACCAAACTACCCCCAGCCTTTCCTGTAAAACCAGTCTTGGAAAAAAGTAAGTTCGGAATTTTACCGACGAGAATGTTTGTATTTTTAAAATTGTGCTGAAACCCAGACTCTGATACCAGATTTAATTCTGGTAGTGTTGTGGCGCTGAAAATTTCTGGATGAGCCTTGAGCCCATATATAGCCATAGTGTTTACATCTTCTGCTGAAGCCACGACTCCGGCTCCTATAGGTTTTTCTCTCCCGCCTGCATTAGCTATGCTGGAAGCATTGCTGGCAGGGTAGACATCAAGACCAGTAGGGTTTGCAAAAAGAGTATTGGCTGCGCCGAGCCTGCGCACCTTACTATTTATGTTGCCTAAAAAATTATCTTCTTGTTCTGACAAAGCATAGGCACCATCGTTTGCTGAAACCACTAAAGTAAATTTAGCCAAGTCCCCCACCCTCCATTTTTCGTAAGCAAAAATTCCAAAGTCACCCGCCTGCCTTACTGCCTCTGGGGACACCTCGACGACATCGTTTACATCGCGACCCCGTAGACCTTCCACTACAGTCATTATTTTTGCCAAAGAAGCAATCGGCAAAACTTCATTTTCATTTTTACCATAAATTTTTTTACTATCGGTAATGTCGTACACTAAAACTGATTTAGCTAAAAGCTCTATATTCTCTAGGGCGATTTCGAGCTGTTTATCTTTTTCTTCCTGAATCCTAGATAGTTCATTGGATTTATTGTTTCCAATGAAAAACAATACTGCCACCACAAATATAGTAAGCAGTGAAAACGCTAGGGCATTGTTATGATTGTTGTTCACTATCTTTTCCATCTTCTTCAGTAACCCCCTCTATTTCTTTATTGACACTTCCATATTCTGGCAACTCTTCGACTGATTTTACTCCCATAAAAGACAATAGTTCAAATGTAGGCTTGTAGATAAATTTTCGACTGTCTTTGGTGTCGGTAGTTTTTTCCACCAAACCTCGAACTGAAAGCGCTCGCAATGTAAAACTCGAATTTACTCCACGAATATAGTCTATCTCGCTTCGACTAGCTCCATTTTTATATAAAACAATAGACAAAGTTTCGAGTGCTGCCTTGGAAAGATCTTTATTGAGTTCCTCTTTCTGTAAACTCTCTATAAGTTCTGACATTTCCGGCGCTGTGCCTAGCATCACTTCCCCGCCTGCATCAGCCATACTAAAAGCATTGCGGGCAGGATCTCCTTTTTCAATGAGTGCAACTCCTCTATTTTGCAAACTCTCTTTTAATTTTAAAACTGCTTCATTTATTTCTACTAATTCAACCTTCAAAACCTCACTCAGTTTCTTGCGTGACATTGGTTCACCCTTCCAAAATAGTACTGCTTCAATTTTTTGTTCTAAGTTCATAATGTTGTTTGTTTCTCAATAATAATATCTCCTGTATCCATCATTTGTACAGCATCGACTATACCATTTCGCACCATCTCCAGCATCGCCAAAAATCCCACTATCACCTCTATTTTTTCTTCACGAGTCACCGGTTTGCCATTTCTGTGATTCGCAAAATCTCGAAAATTAGTGGTGAGCGAAGTTTGAATTCTCTCGGTCAATTTATCGATCATCTCTTCTATGCTTATAACCTTGCGTACTTCTACCTCTGGTAAAAAAGTCTTTTTAGGCATTGCCCCCAGTACTCCGCGCATTATGGTCATCATGCTTTCACGAGTGATCTGTCCATCAGGCAAAAATACCAATACCTCACTTTTACGCTCGAGCGGTGCGAAAATTATTTTTTCACCAAAACTATTTTTTATATTTAGTCCGAGTTTTGTATAAAGTTCAAATAGCTTCAATCTCTCTTCTAAGTTTTGTATATCTCCTTTTTCTTCATCAGTCAGGTCAAGATTGGGTAATAGGGATTTTGATTTTATTAGAATAAGAGTAGAAGCTACGAGTATGAAACTAGAAATTTCATTAGCCGACACCGCGCCGAGTTTGTTCATGTAGGCCAAATATTCTTCTGTCACAGCTGCCAATGAAACATCATTTATAAAAAGCTTCTTTTTTTCCACCAAATTTAAAAGCAGCCCAAACGGCCCCTCAAAACCAGTAGTCCTTATCTGAAAAGTTTCAGTTTCCATCGTTATATGCTAACATTTCTTTATGAAAAATAGAAGCGTTAGATTGTCTAAAAATGTAGTGCCAACAGAGTACGAAATACGGCTTCACCCGGATTTAGAGAATTTTACTTTCGAAGGAGTCGAGACTATTTCTGTCGATTTACTAAAATCCACCAAAACTCTGACTCTGCATTCCAAAGAACTGAAAATCGAAACTGCCAAAGCCAGGCTTTGGCAAGAAGAAATGTTTGGAAAAATCAGTTACGATGAGAAATCTGAAACAGCTACATTTACATTTCCGAAAACTATCAAAGCTGGGAAAATAAAACTAACTCTGGTTTTCAAGGGAATCTTAAACGACAAGATGCGTGGTTTTTATCGAAGCTCATATATCTTTGAGGGCAAAGTCCGTCATCTAGCCACCACTCAATTCGAAGCCACTGATGCCCGCCGTGCCTTCCCCTGTTTTGATGAACCAGCTCATAAGGCAGTCTTTCATGTTTCGCTCGTCGTGCCAAAAGGAAAAAGCGCCATCTCCAATACTTTGCCTGTTTCAACAAATATTCATGAATCCGGTTTTGAAGTCCTAAAATTTGCTCCGACTCCAAAGATGTCGACATACCTCTTGGCTTTTATCGTCGGAGATTTTGAATATATCGAAAAGAAAAGCAATCGTGGTGTCATTGTACGCGTCCACACTACTCCCGGCAAAAAACACCAAGCCGAGTTTGCTTTGTCTTGTGCCGTAAAAACTTTAGAATTTTATGAAAAATATTTTGATATAAAATACCCATTAAATACTCTAGACATGATAGCTATCCCAGACTTTTCTTCTGGGGCCATGGAAAACTGGGGGGCAATTACATACCGCGAGTCAGCTTTACTGGTAGATGAAAAACATTCTTCGGCTTCAAATAAACAATGGGTGGCCCTGGTCATCGCTCACGAGATCGCTCACCAATGGTTTGGAAATTTGGTGACTATGGAATGGTGGACCCACTTATGGCTAAACGAAGGCTTTGCTTCTTATATTGAATATCTCGCTGTCGATAAACTTTTTCCGAAGTGGGATATCTGGACTCAATTTTCAGTAAACGATCTCGGCATCGCTCTCCGCTTGGATGCCCTTTTAAATACTCACCCGATCGAAATCCCCGTGCGTCACCCAGATGAAATTGGTGAAATTTTTGACGAAGTTTCTTATTCCAAGGGTGCTTCAATCATCCGCATGCTCGCTGATTATCTGGGTGAAAAAGATTTTCGTGATGGCTTGCGACACTATCTAAAGAAACACAGTTATAAAAATACCGAGACTTTGCACCTCTGGCAAGCTTTCGAAAAAGTTTCAAAAAAACCAGTCACCAAAATGATGCACGGCTGGACAAGTAAACCTGGCTACCCTGTCATTAAAACTGAAATGAAAAATGGAAAATTGTCTTGGTCACAACAAAGATTTTTTGCGAGCCCGGCTTCAGCAAAAAAGACAAAAGATAAAACAAAATGGGAAGTTCCTATAACCTTCAAAAATAATAAAGTAAATTTTGGTGAGACTGGTTTTTATCGAGTGGCTTATTCAAAAGAAATGCTTTTAAATCTCCAAACCCCGATAGAAAATAAAAAGTTGAGTGCTCGTGATCGGCTCGGAGTGATTCGTGATCTTTTTGCTCTCTCTGAAGCAGGAATAATCCCGACCACTAATGCCTTAGAGTTTTTATCTGCATATAAAAATCCTGCCCGCAATGCTTCCAGCACAGCTGATGCAGGCGGGGAAACTGATTATACAGTTTGGGTTGAAATCTCTTCTGGCCTAGCTCGCCTCGAACAACTTTTGGCCAAAGCCGGACTTGGGCAAAATTTAGATAAAATTATTATTGAACTCTTTTCCCCAATTTTAAAACGCCTGGGTTGGGAAAAACAAAAAAATCCTGCCCGCAATGCTTCCAGCATAGCTGATGCAGGCGGGGAACTGCATACTGACAGACTTTTGCGTTCACTCGCTATCGCTCGTTTGGGACACTCAGGTGACCAGAAAGTAATTTCTGAAGCTCGCGCCATATTTAAGGCCATAACTCGTGGCGAGCAAATAAACCCAGACATTCGTGGAGCCATCTATGCTGTAGTAGCCACCCATGGCGCAAACACCGAATATCAAACTCTGCTAAATATGTACAAAAAAGAAACCCTACACGAAGAAAAAAATCGGATCGGTGGAGCCTTGGGTTATTTTAAGGACAAAAAAATCCTACAGGAAGTTTGTGAATTTGCACTCTCAAAAGATGTACGTGTGCAGGATTTTGCAGGGATCATATCGACAGTAGCTATAAATACCGCCGGACGAGATCTCTGGATGCATTACATAACCAAAAACTGGAAATTGTTAGTTTCTAGATATGGTGATGGTGGGCACACTCTTTCTCGCTTGGTAAAAGGCATAAGTAATAGTGCGGAAGAAAAACATTTTAAAGCTTTCAAAAAATTCTTTACCACCCACGAAGCTCCTGGCGCAAAGCGTGCGATCGAGCAAGTCTTGGAACGCCTCGAAAGTAACATCCTCTGGCTCAAACGCGACAAGAAAAAAATCTCCGAGTTTTTAAAGAAAAATTAAACTAAATTTTCGTTGCATCCACCTTCGCCGCCAAAATGAAATCATTCTCAGAAAGACCGCCTATGGCGTGGGTGGAAAGTTCGAGGGTGACTTTATTGTAATTGATTTTTATGTCTGGATGATGGCCTTCGGATTCGGCAATATCGGCAATATTATTTACGAAATTTATCGCGCCGATGAAATCGGCAAATTTATATAATTTTGAAATTTTCGCACCCATGCCAAATTTTTTGAGGTTTTCGCTCGTCTCTTCAAAAAGTTCCCAGCCAGGAACCTGCTCCATTAATTTTCCAATCTCGTCATGAGAAAGTGGCGACACTCCCCCTTCACACGGCACACATTTCTTTTGTAGCAAAATGTTCATAAAGTTATAAGGTTATTGATTCTCGAAGTCGAGAAATCTGATAAATACTAAACACTAAAACAATCGCTGCCACCCATTGTGATGACGCCAATACTGTACCATGTACGAAAAAATCAAGCATTATAGCTACAAATGGAAAAGTAAGCTCTAAAATTGTAGCTATATGTACTGGGGTTTTAGCCAGGCCTCTATAGTAAATGAGCAGCGCCACCATGCCCGTAGACACTGCAATAATCGCCAACCAGAAAAATTGCACAGTCGAAGGAATCACTAGAGACCCATCTTGTCCATGCCCGTACAAAAGTACAAAAGGTAAAGCTAGTATCAAAGTAAAGATAAATCTATAAAACGTACTTACCTTGGAATCAATATTAGTCAGGAGCATTTTAGACAATGTCGTCGAAGAACCCCAGGCAAAAGCAGCACCCAGTGCATACATAGCAGCGAGAATAGTGCCCTCACCTGTCTCTAAATTTACTTGGCCGTTGGGGAATGTCACAAAATAAGCAGACACGATTGCCAGCACTGCCCACTTTATATACCGTATATCAAGTTTTTCCTTCAAAAAAATCGAAGCGGTAGTGATAGCAAAAATTGGTTGAAGTTTCTGTAATAAAAATACCACCGAAATACTTATGTAATGAACTTTTCCCAATGCAGTCGTAAACCAAAGAGTTCCCAAAAGTCCAGACAGTCCAGCTATAGCTAATATTAGCCACAATTCTTTCTTTGTGGGTTTGGTGTTTTTTATATAACTCCAGATAAAAGGTGTAAGTATCACCAAGCCTATCAAGTGCTCAAAAAAAATAATTGTGATCGGAGGTAGCGTGTACAAGTATTGACGAATGAGCCCGTCAAAAGCCCAAAGTAGGGCCGCGATAATGATAAGAAGTGGTCCAGTAATTTTCATACGATAAAGTCTAGCACTTTTCTAAATCTTTCTCTATCTGAGCTTTTAATTCTTCTTCTGTATTAAATTTTTCAAACTCTCTCAGAAATTTTTTTAATTCGAGTTTCACCATCTTTCCATATGCATCTCCATCATAGCCAATCAAATGCGCTTCTGTTTTTCCACTAGGGTTTATAAGTATTCCAGCTCTGTACTCTACGTTATCTAAAATGGCAATCCCAGCATAAACCCCATACGGAGGTAACACCTCTTCAGTATCAAGGTTTACAGTTGGAAAACCCAAAGTACGCCCATACTGGTCGCCTTTCACCACGACACCGGAAATTTTGTAATGCATTAAAGTTATTTAGAAAGTTTAATTCCGAGCTCTTTGAGTTGTTTATCGGAAATTCCCGAAGGAGAACCCATCATCAGGTCCTTACCTTCGCCAGTTTTTGGGAAAGCAATAACTTCTCGAATGTTTGGTTCGTTTTGCAAAATCATCACGATACGATCAATACCTGGAGCAAAACCTCCGTGTGGTGGCGCACCAAAAGTAAACGCTTCGAGCATATGACCAAATTTCTTTTGTTGTTCTTCTTCACTAATACGCAAAAGTTCAAAAACTCTTTTTTGCATATCACGTTCATGAATTCGGATACTTCCAGAAGACAATTCGTAACCATTTAGTACTAGGTCATAAGCATTGGCCCGAATCGAAAACATATCTACGCCGGTCATGAATTTCTCTTTGTCTTCTTCTTTGATTGAACAAAACGGGTGATGCACAGCTTGCAGTTCCCCATCATCTGTCTTTTCAAACATTGGAAAATCTAGCACCCAGCAAAAGGCCAATTCATTTGGATCATTTTTATCTTTTCGCATATCAGGCTTGTCTGAACCATATTTCTCTAAAGACTCAGCATAAGAAATTCTAGGGAAAGGAATTTGAGAAATTTTCTTTTCCGGATAAATTTTATTCACAAGCTCAATAAACATTGCTTCTGTGTAGGAAAGCACTTCTTCTTGAGTCACAAAAGACATCTCAAAATCGAGCTGAGTGAATTCTGGTTGTCTGTCCCCTCTGGTATCTTCATCACGCATACATCGCGCTATTTGAAAATACTTTTCAAAACCGGCTACCATTGAAAGTTGTTTAAATTGTTGTGGAGATTGCGGTAGTGCGTAAAACTGACCGTTGAAAAGTCGAGATGGGACGACATATTCTCGTGAACCTTCTGGAGTTCCTTTCATAAGAATTGGAGTTTCGATTTCTATAAAATCATTCTTATGCATGTAATCACGGAAAAAAGAAATTATCTTGTCTCGCATACGAATATTTTTCTGCATTCTTTCTGTACGCAAATCTAAATATTTATATTTCATGCGCAGATCTTCATTTATTCCGGCGGTACTTTCATTTATAGAAAAAGGAGGAGTCTCGGCTTTGTTTAAAACTTCGATATTTAAAACTTCGAGTTCAACCCCGCCACCAGCTGCGGCATTTTTATCTGTTCGGGCTTTTACCAAACCAGTAACTTTCAAAACCCATTCTGGGCGAATTTCCTTAGCTCTGGCTATGGCCTCTTCGTGCACAGGTAGAGTCACACATTGCACCCGACCCGACATGTCTCTCATATCAAAGAAAACCATTTTACCTTGATCACGACGTACGTCTACCCAGCCAGCTATGGTAACCTCCTTCCCCACATTTTCTGATAAATTTTTTATATATATTCTGTCTATCATATTAATGGCATTTTAACACAAACTAAAAATAAATACAGTATAAAAAGAATTGGGCCGGCGACGCATAGCGCCGCCGGCCCTTAATCTTGATCGCGGTTGGCCAAACCGCACTAACTAACTGGCCTGAACCCCTTGCGCACCATGAGACAGCGCAGGACAAGGATCTTTTGACTCAAGTACGTCGCGAGGCTGAGTGTACTCCCGGCCACATCCCTTCCTCTGGCAAACCCACTTCGATTTTACAGGATCGAACTGAGTAAGACAGGTGTCGGAGAAGAGTCCGGGGTTGTGCACGAAGTATGTTCCCTTCATAGCACCTCCTACACCCCAGACTCAGGCTGATCCATCGGGTACGCCAAGCGTGACCTCGGCGTCGTCCGACGACCCTTTTGAGGGCAAATCGGAAGAGTTGGGTTCTCAAACGGAACCCCGATGCTCTTGCCACATTCCTGGTGAGACCAGAAACCCCCGATCACGATGAAACGATCGACGGGTTCCTGCCCCTTGGGAGAACACCCACATCCGAGAGTCTCTCGACTCACAAGAGGCAGCTTTGCAGTAGTCTTCCGAGCAGCCGCCTTGGCCCTCAGATACGACACGAGGTCAAACGGCTTACGAATTGCGTCAGAGTTCATCTGTCGTCCCATGTGTCAATCCCTTTTTTCATGTACACACCTATTGAAGAACTATTTTATCCCCGTAAAACGAGAACACCAGCCCTCGAGAGCTGGTGTTTGAGTTGTAGTTTTGGTTTAGTAGTTTTTTTACAACGCAAATATCAGCCCTCGAGGGGTCTTAATAAACTTAATCAGGATATTTGAATTTGCTTGTAATTTGTTCACAAAATTAGTGTATCACAAATTAAAAACAACGCAAGAGAAAAGGGCGGCTCGTAGCTACGAGCCGCCCAGATGATGCGGTGGGCCAATCCGCACGATTAAAGCCTTAACGCCACCAGTCAATTTCCACTTCGGAATCCCAAAGCATGGCGCACCTCCTTTCTAAATAACTACGCACTATCAGAGCTTGGCTTCCCAGACTCGATCTCGCCGACCCTTGAACCCAAACTTGTCTTCGTATGTATCCTGCCCAAATAGAACTGGGTAAAAGTCAACATCTGCTCTTAGTTCTTCGCCAGTAACAGGATTACGAGCATAGACCTGACCAGACTGAACCAGTTTGAAATTTTCGATGTTGTTTTCAGCCACAAAACCACTCAGTTTCGGAATAGCTTCATAAACATCGAGAAAGATCTTTCCCTGAGTTGGCTCCACTTTCACGTCGACTGGAAATCCAAGTTCTTTGAGAATCATACAGATTCCTTCGACGGTATCTTTATGAGTTTTTTCCGAATCATCAGCCCCGTACTCAAATCCAATTGCCGCCGGGTGACCAGAAATCAAATTCTGGCCCTCAGTGATGCGCATATACAAGACATACTTGGCCTGAGTCGCTCTAGCTAAACTTAAAGATTTCTCGTTTAGATCCGCAAGAATGACGGCAGACTCGAGACCACTCACAGTGGAATGAATATCAATGACCACGTCATACGAACGAATTACCGGAGCAAGATCAAAAGCCAAGCGTTCTTCTTTCAAGCCATCAATCCGACCAGGAAAAGATCTGTTAAGGTCAGTCTCTATAAATCTCACGCCGGCTTTCAAGGCATCAGGGTTGCCAATCATGAAATCAATATTGGGATTAGACCCCAAGATACTTTTGAGCGAATCTCGAACCCGGAGTCCAACTTTTTCTGTACCGTGAGTGCAAGCAACGACAAGAACTCGGACCATTTTAGTATCCCCACATTTCTGTAGTTATTTAGAACGAAGTTGTTAAAGAACAAAAAGGGCGCCCTATTGCGCCAGTTGGTGGATTCTTTTTGTTTAGTAGAGAAAAAAATCAACGAAGCGACGCAAAAGCTATGAGCTCTCCCGCCCACCAAGTTTTACTCATTCCGTTGTTTTTATATGTATTCATGTACTAGTACATAGTACTATATAAAAATAAAAGCGCAAGTGGCGCCTGTGGATAAATCTAAAATTTTCTCTTCCTTCTCTTATTTCTTTTTTGCTATTTTCTGTAACATCAGAGCAAATCCTCCATGTTTATTACGGAGCTCTCGAGACCCGCGAGTCACAGTGCTAATACCTAGGCCCAGCTCCCCTGCTACCTCCCTGTGAGTTTCACCCTTGCTCAATTTTTTAACTATTTGCCAACGCAAAGCCAAATCTTCGAATTCTGATGGAGTCAAAATATCCAAAAGAAATTCAGTCATGAAATTTTTATCTCCATTAATACTAGACAAAATTTCAATAAGCTCTTTTTTATACTCGAGTATTTTTTTATTGGGCTTCTTCATGAAAATACTAGTACACACTCACTCCGATTTTTTCACGGACTTCGGCCATCTTGGCTTCGGCGACTTTTTTAGCTTTTTCACTACCAGCTTTTAAGATTGCCAGCGCCTTTGGAATATCTTTTTCAAATTCTTTACGACGTTCACGAAGCGGAGCGATGAATTTTTCCAGGTCTTCGATCAAGAGCTCTTTCAGTTCTTTGTATTTCCCAGCTTTTTCTTCATAAATCTTTTTCAATTCGGCTTCATCGCGGACGAGCTTATGTATCGCGTAAACATTTTGTGGCAATTCCCCGCTCGAATCGGTGACGATGCTCATCACGCATTTTTTTATTTCTTCGTATTCAGCAAAGAGCGGAATGGTGTTACCATAGCTCTTGCTCATCTTGCGACCGTCTGTACCAGGAACCACTGCTACATCTTTCATTATCATGTGTTCGGGCAATTTAAATGTTTCGCCAAAAGCATTATTAAATTTTTCTGCCGTATCGCGAGCTATTTCTACGTGTTGCTGTTGATCTTGACCAACCGGCACTACATCAGGACTGTAAAGTAAAATATCTGAGGCCATCAACATTGGATAATTAAAGGTACCTACGCTTATTTCCTTACTTTTTGCTTCCGCATCCTTGAATGCATGTGCACGCATCAGGTACGGCATAGTGGTCAAGGTATCAAATATCCATGCGAGTTCGGTATGCTCAGATATGTCTGACTGTTTAAATATTGTCACCTTTTTTGGATCAAGACCTAGAGCCAAGTAATCCAACAGAACATTTACGATATTCTTCTTCATCTCTTCCTTGTTTTGAATGAAATTTAACGCATGGTAATCCGCGATAAAAACATAACTTTCGTATTCAGAACTTGAAGACATATCTACCCATTGCTTGATAGCACCAAAATAATTACCGAGGTGAGGGCTTCCAGTGGGTTTTAGACCTGACAATAATACCTTTTTTGACATAGTCATATATTATCATATCCCTGACATTTTTTCTCCACATCTTATAAACATAGTAGCCCCCTTTTAGTTTGGACAAGTTTTCTTATATGATGTTAGAATGAGTCCATGCAAAATCGAGCACAAGGACAAGTAAGTAAAAACCATATCCGCATTCCACCGCAAAGTATAAACTCCGAGCAAGCCGTCTTGGGATCTATCATGCTCCGCAAAGATGCAATGCACGAAGTCGAAGATGCTCTCACTCCAGAATCTTTTTATGTAGAGAAACATAAAATAATTTTTAACTCTATGCTCGAGCTAGCTGCAAAGAATGAGCCGATCGACATGCTGTCACTATCTACAAAACTTTCTGAAAAAAAAGTTCTAGAACAGGTAGGTGGAAACAAATACCTTGCTGAAATTGTCAACACAGTTCCCTCTTCTACAAATATCAAACACTATGCTGATATCGTCCAAAAAAAATATGTGCTTCGAAGCTTGATCGAGGCTGCTGATTATGTTTCAGAACTAGCTTTTGAAGAAGGCGATGATCACATGGACGATATTTTAGACATGGCTGAGAAAAAAATCTTCCAAGTAGTCTCTTCTCCGAAAAATCAAAAATATGTAAATCTAAAAGACGCCCTACCAGAGGCCTACGAGCGCCTGGAAAAACTCCATGAAAACAAAGGTATGCTCCGCGGACTTCCAACTGGGTTCAGAGATCTCGACAGTATGCTCTCTGGACTACAACCTTCTGACCTTATCATTCTAGCTGCCCGTCCTTCTATGGGTAAGACTACTCTGGCCCTAGACATGGCTAGAGTCGCTGGAACTATGCATGAAAAATCAGTTTTAATTTTTTCTTTGGAAATGTCTTCGCAACAACTCGTCGACCGCATGCTCTCAGCTGAGAGTCGCGTCAACGCTTGGAATCTGCGCACTGGAAATCTTTCTTCTGATAGAGAATTTTCGCAACTTCGTGATTCACTGGGTAAACTCGCAAAGGCAAAAATATTTATCGACGATACTGCTGGCAACTCTATCGTGCGTATGAAATCTTTGGCCAGAAGAATTAAAACTGAAAAAAGTTTGGACTTAATTGTGGTGGACTACTTACAGCTCATGACTACAACCAAATCCCATGACTCTATGGTCAACCAAGTCACAGAAATTTCTCGTTCGCTGAAGAGTTTAGCAAAAGAACTTGATGTTCCAGTACTCGCTCTTTCTCAGCTTTCTCGTGCCGTGGAATCCCGCGGTGGCAAGCCTCGACTATCCGACCTTCGTGACTCTGGATCCATCGAACAGGACGCCGATGTGGTCATGTTTATTCACCGCGAAGACAAGGGTAAGGATGAATCTGAAAAAACCAACATTGCTGAAATTCTTATCGAAAAACACCGAAATGGACCGGTCGGTAAAGTCGATCTTTACTTTGATGAAAAGACTACAACTTTCTTAAACTTAGAAAAGAGTAATTTGAGCGAGTTCGCTCCACGAAAAGTAAATGACGGATTGGATGAATTTTAAGAAGAAATCAGATGGATATCATAGACAAGCTCACAGAAATTTTTAAAGAATTCCCAGGAATCGGCGAAAGACAAGCTAAAAGATTTGTGTATTTTTTGATGTCTAGAAATGGTGGCTACAATGAAAACTTGGCGCATATGATTTTGGACTTAAAAAAAGAAGTCGCCCAATGCAATGACTGTTTTAAATTTTTCCTTCGCCATCAAAATGCTTCTGGTAGTATCTGCGACATCTGTAGCAATGGAAATACCGACACCTCTCTCCTCTTGGTGGTCGAAAAAGATTCCGATTTAGAATCAATCCGAAAAAGCCGGACATACAACGGCAAATATTTTGTCTTGGGCGGGCTAGTGCCGATAGTCGAAAAGACCACCAAAAGCCGGATACGCATCGAAGAACTCAAAAAGAAGATCGGCAATGGTCTCGGAGAAATTATCCTAGCCTTTTCCCTCTCGCCCCAAGGCGACCACACTGATCTCTACGTCCGCGAACAGATTCGCGATATGGCCGAGAAAAATAAAATAAAAATTTCCTCTCTAGGCCGTGGCCTCTCGACTGGCACCGAACTCGAATATTCCGACAACGACACCCTCAAAAACGCACTAAAGAATAGACAGTAATCTTTTTAATCCAGTTTAAAGATATTTATCAAAATAAAATATACAGCAGGAGCAACTATTATTGGTGCAATAAAAACCAGCATAGATGCTGGCGCCCAGTTACCAAAAAGAAACATAGCTACTAAGCCAATTAATATTGAAATAAGAACCAATAAAAACTTATCAAATGTTTTAGTCATATGTAAATAATACCATAAAAAAAATCCCCTTGCGGGGACTTTTTTATTTTATAGAAGTAATTTTTACCTTAAAGAAAGGTTGGCGGTGGCCGTTGCGGCGTAGGTATCGAGACTTTTGTTTGTATTTGACGACGAGGATTTTTCGAGCTCGGCCGATTTCGACAATTTCTGCACCCACCTTTGCTCCATCTATATAAGGAGTGCCGATTGTTGTATCTTTATCATTGGCTACGAGTAAAACTTGGTCAAAAGACAACTTGTCGCCAACCTTGAATTCACCCTTTATTTTCTCGATAGAAAGCACGGTCCCTTCTGAGACTTTGTATTGCTTTCCGCCTGTTTGTATTACTGCAAATTCCATAGATTCCATCTTAACCTAAATTCTGTTATAATGCAAGGCATATATGATGAATTCAAAAATAATAGAGAGGTATTTTTTCTTTGGGCTATTACTAGTAACCTTTATTTTCAGTTTCTTTATTTTCCAGCCATTCTGGGCCGTGCTAGCACTTGGGATCTCTTTTTCGGTGGTACTGCACCCAATACACAAATGGATTACCAATAAAAAGGTATCCAGCACCCTGTCTTCTATCTTGATAGTATTATTATTTGCCGCCTTACTTTGTGGCCCACTCTTGGGCATAGGAGTACTGGTCTTCAACCAAAGTAAGGATATATATCAATCAGTAGTCAACGACAAAAACTCTATCCCCCTACTAGATTCTATAAACGATGGCATAAATGGTGTCCTACCAGCTGGAGTCAATTTTGATATTCACGAAAAGTCTGCGGACTTTGTATCATATGTATCTCAAAACATTGCCAATATCTTCACCACCACTGCCTCGGCCTTCTTTTCATTTATTCTGATGCTACTGATTATGTTTTACTTCTTGCGAGATGGTTCACAATGGAAAAAAGCTGTCATCGTACTCTCACCACTTGGCGACGCGGATGATAAAAAAATCATCGATCGACTAGAGACCGCCATCAAAAGTGTCGTACTCGGCAATCTGCTCATTTCCTGTATTCAAGGAGTAATGCTAGGCTTTGGACTTTGGATTTTCGGAATTCCGAACGCTGCAGTTTGGGGCCTTGTAGCCGCCATCACATCATTGATACCGACTATCGGTACCGCCCTGGTTTCCCTTCCTGCGGTTTTGTTTTTATTTTTCACCGGATCTACCTCTGCGGCTATAGGGCTAGCGATTTGGTCATCAGTTATGGTGGGAATGATTGATAATTTTCTATCCCCAATGATTATTGGTAAAAATACCAATATATCCCCTCTACTTATTCTCTTTGCAGTTTTGGGCGGAGTTTCCCTTGTGGGGCCAATCGGAATCTTGATCGGGCCACTGACCATCAGCTTGCTTTATACCTTGATTTCTATTTACCGACACGAGTTTAAACAAAATGCACAAGTTACACCTATATAACACCCTATCCCGGGAAAAAGAAGAATTTACCGCCATCGATAGAGACAGGGTGCGCATGTATTCTTGCGGACCCACGGTAAATAATTACGCACATATTGGAAATTTGCGTGCATATGTTTTTGCTGACTTATTACAAAAAACACTAGAGTACTCAGGTTATCGAGTTCAACGAGTAATGAATATCACCGACATAGGCATCATGTCTAGTGATGCTGATACTGGAGAAGACAAGATGACTGCGGCATTGATACGCGAAGGCAAAGAACTCACCTTAAAAAATATGCGCGAGCTTGCTGAATTCTACACAGAAAGATTCAAAGAAGATTTGCTTCGATTAAATATCAAAGTCCCAAGTGAAATATACTTTGCTAGTGACTATGTCAAAGAAGACATAGAGCTAATACAAAAACTAGAAACCAATCATTTTACGTACAAAACCAGCGACGGAATTTATTTCAACACTTCCATGATGCCAGACTATGGCGCACTTTGGAGTGGTAGTCGAAACATTGAAAACAGCGAGAGCCGAGTTGGCGAAAATCCTGAAAAAAAAGATCCGAAAGATTTTGCACTTTGGAAATTTAATCCCACTATTGGATACGAATCCGTTTGGGGTCAGGGTTTCCCTGGTTGGCATATCGAATGTTCAGCTATCGGACTCAAATTCCTGGGTGATCAATTTGACATCCATACTGGAGGCATTGACTTGATTCCCACCCACCATACAAACGAAATTGCTCAGTCCGAATGCGCCACTGGTAAAAAACCTTTCGTAAATTTTTGGCTACATAGCGAACACGTAGATGTAAGTGGATCGAAGATGTCAAAATCACAAGGAAACTTTTTACGCCTATCTAGCCTAACCGAAAAAAGTATCGACCCCCTAGCCTACCGTTTTTGGCTTTTAATGGGCAATTACCGAACTAAACTAAACTTCAACTGGGAAGCCCTAGAAGGCGCAGAAACTGCCCTAAAACGGCTTTATAGCCTTTATTTAGGCCTTGGAATAGAGATTGGTGCTGTGCATGAAGTCTATCAACAAAAATTCACAGAATTTATCACTGACGATCTAAATACCCCGCAAGCTTTGGTCCTACTTTGGGATGTGGCCAAGGATGGAAATATGTCAGATGCAGATAAAAAAGCCACTATTTTAGATTTTGATAAAGTGCTTGGTCTTGGCTTTGCCGAATTAAAAGAAGACATTGTGCCCAAGGAAGTAGCGCAGCTTGCCGCAGAGCGCCAAGCTGCGCGTGAGCAAAAAGACTTTACTAAATCCGACGAACTCCGCAAAAAAATAAATTCTCTCGGTTATGATGTAAAGGATTCGAGCGAAGGGCAAAAAATTTCTAAAATTTAAATTTATTTATTTGCCGAAAACATTCCTTCGTATTTTTCGGTCAGGACTGCATTTGCGTTGTCTTCGGGAACGCCTGCAATCGCCTTACTCCACTCTTCTGCTTGGGTATAATTTTCTGCCGTTCTTATAGTTATCGGCTTCCTAATTTTGTTAATATTTACACCAAACCCCAAAAACTTTTCTGAGACAACCTCCGAGCCCATTCCAACCAAAGGATGTAAACTAAAAAGATTATCAGTATCGGTTGTATTTACATTAAAACAATAAATCATGTCTTCCGGCTTTAATGTTTCTTGTAAAATTTTACGAAATGTTCCTTGAAAGGAGTCTTGTGTCCGTAAACGTGGATAAAAAAGCATAACACCGCCACCTTTTATATGAGCATCTATCTCACCAAGAGTTGCTGTTAGGCTTTTTGGTCCTGAGTAGGCAGAGAAAAAATATTTTTTTGCCACATCACTTGGTAAAACCTTATACAGATGATCGTCAATCATTATCTTGAGATCTTCTCGGTCAAGCACACTTAAAATTGTGGGAGATTCACTTCCACCAGGGTGATTGCATATTATTACGCCAGGTTTTGTGTTTAACTTATGACGCATTTCAGAAAACTCAGGTTCATTTTCTTGCAGAAATCTTGGAACGACTCCAAGATTTTTTAAATAATTAGCTATTAGATTTTCCCTTAATTTGCGCCAACCGCCTTCACGAAGTTGCTGTACTGCCTCCTGTGCGAATTTTTCTATAAAAACATCTGAAGCTTTTTCTTTAATTTTTCCAGGCCATTGCCCCATTGATTCACTCATATTCATAATATTACCAAAAAATTAATTTTAATGATAATATATATGTTATGGTAAAAACAATAATCAATTCAAATAAAAAAGATGCAGATGTAGTTTTCTTGTCAGCTCCTTATGAAAAGACAGCTTCCAGCCACAAGGGCACCAGCGCTGGCCCAGCGGCGGTCATCGAACAACTCAATCACCAGATAGAATTTTTCAGTCGCAAGTTTAAAAAGAATGCCTGCGACTTTGTAAAATCTGCGCATGTAGACATGGGAAACTTGGATCAATTTTCTCCAGAGGAAACCATGCAAAAGATTCACGCAACTGCTGAAAACTTGCTCAAGGAAAACAAATTTATCTTCTTGCTCGGTGGTGAACACGCTGTCTCTATCGGCGTCTTTAAAGCGTTAGCTAAAAAATATAATCCAAAAGATGTGACTATCCTCCATATAGATGCTCATTGCGATCTCCGCACTGATGATGCCGATTATAGTGAAGACCCATCCAAATATGCCCACTCCACCGTCATGCGCCACGCGAGTGAGCTCGGCTTCCCGCTCGTCCAAGTCGGCATCCGGACATATTCTGAAGATGAACACGCATATTTCAGCAACAAGAAAAACAATGTCACCGTCTTTGAATGGAGTACTAGTAAGACACCAAAAATTACCGACATCTTAAAGAAAATAAAAACCAAAAATATTTACATCTCGATCGATGTCGATGGTTTTGATCCGGCCTTTATGCCAGGCACTGGCACCGCAGTCCAGGGTGGACTCGATTGGTGGTATGGAGTATCGCTCATAGAGCAAGCTATAGCTAAAAAAGAATTGGTCGCTGCGGATATCGTCGAAGTTTCTCCACTACCAGACTCAGTACTCACTGAATACGGCGCAGCCGAACTAGCCTACACTATGCTCGCCCAAAAGTTCGCAAAAAGATTGAAGTAATTTGTTTGCGGTAAAATATAATTAAAACTATTGCATTCATTGTAAATATAATTATTGGGTAAACAATAATCCCAAAAGATAAGGAGGTGAGAGCAAAAAAATTTATAAAAGATCCTAGAGTTGTAAAAGTCCAAGCAGTACGGTTTTCTGAGAGCGGGTCATAAAATATCTTTTTTAAGGTTGGCAAATAACCCACTGAGTCCATCAACAAATTCATCAATAATGCTGTAAGGGGGTTCTTTGTTATAAACCAAATAACTAAACTAATACCGGCAACAAAAAGTGACCAGTAGTCTAATCTAGACCAATGAGAAACTCCGTAACGTATGGATAAAATCAATACGATTAAACCATTAATTGCGTATATTGTCGGAAGAAAAATTGTAGTTCTTGCACCCACGGAAAAATAACTCACTAAAAGTATAATGTTTGTAATATTCCAAATAATCCAAGTAGCCCGATTTGGTTTAGTTTCGCCTCTTAAAATACTAGGAACATATTTACTAATTGCCACAAGAGAACAAGATGCTGCCAAAACTCCCACAATGAAGTGAAAATTCATTTTATATTCCCTCTTTCTTTAGTTCTTCTAAAAGCTCCTTGGCTCTTTTAGAAAGCTTGGCAGGAATGTTTACTTTTATTCTGATGTATAGGTCACCCGGTTTACCGTCTTTTATTTTTTCACCATGACCTGGCATTTTCATGGTTTGCCCACCCATGACTCCAGCAGGAATTTTTACCCTCACTTCTCCGTGATTGTGGAGCGAAATAGTTTTTTCTACTCCCATAATCGAATCAATTAAAGAAATTTTCATTTCTGTTTCAATATCTCTTCCACGAGGCGTGCGTTTGAATCCTCCGCCAAATAAATCATTTAAGTCAAATTCTATGCCACCACTTTGAAACCCTCCACCCCCACCACCAAAATTTCGAAATATGTCATTGATATCAAAGCCTTCGAATCCACCAAAACCGCCCTGATATTGGCCACCTGCGCCACCACCCATGTTTGCGTATTGAGGGCCAAATTGGTCGTATTTTGCGCGTTTTTGGTCATCTGAAAGGGTCTGGTAGGCTTCATTTACTTCCTTGAACTTGGCCTCATCACCTTCCTTTTTGTCAGGGTGATATTTGTGAGCCAACTTATAAAAAGCCTTTTTGATTTCGTCTTTGCTCGCGCCCTTATTTACTCCCAATGTTTCGTAGTAATCTTTAGACATTTTGAATTCAGGCAGTTAGGCTTTAGGCGCTAGGCTCTAGCTTTAATTTAACTAATGCCTAAGGCCTAGTTTCCTAGGGCCTAGTTAATTTATATCATAGGCTCAGCTTCCTGTGAAGCCTTTGGCTCAGTTTCACCTTCGTTTTTTCCCCCGCCTGCATCAGCTATGCCTGAAGCATTGCGGGCAGGCTTGCCTTCGATTATAGCCTTTTCTTCAGCACTTCGGATAATAGTAGACTCTTCTTCCAAAATCAATTGTGCTGCCGATTCTTTCGGTATAGAAAACTTCCTTCGAGATGCGCTGATTATTTCTTCTCGATAGGACGGATGAGTAGGTGGCAAGATTCGCAGAGTCTCTGCAGAAAATGGATCATAAGATTCACCATCGATGGTCATCTTCACATAGATTTCTCCGACAGCTAGGTTGATCATGTCTTTGACGTCGAAAAGTGGCGAGAATTCTGGTTTCATCTTGACCGCATCGTCACCACCGATTCGGAAAGTGATGATACTTCCACAGTTACCGAGGACAGCTTGGTGAACCTTTGGAATAATCTGGCCGACATATTGGTGGGCCATGGTCAGGTTTAATCCATATTTACGGGCCTCCGACAAAATGTTTTCAAAAGTTTGAGTGACCACGTTTTGGAACTCGTCGACATAGATATAAAAATCTTTACGAGCAGACTCAGGCATACCTGCCCGCTCCATGCCGGCTTGTTTAATTTTTGTTAAGAATATTGAACCCAAGAATGAAGAGTTTTCTTCCCCCAGTCTTCCTTTGGAAAGGTTGATCAAAATTATTTTTTCAGTATTCATCAGCTTGCTGATATCGATTTTGTTTTCCTTCTGTCCGAAAATATTTCGTAGCAATGGATCAGACAAAAATTGACCGAGTTTGTTGACCAGCGGGATGATGGCGTCTGTATCGAATTTTTCCGACCAATCGGCGAATTCGATAGCGAAGAATCTTTTGACCATGTCGTCGGTGATATACTCCACCACTTTCTGTCGGTAATTTCTGTCGGTCAACATTGATATCATCCCGCGCATAGTCGCATGCGGATAGTCGAGCAAAGCGAGACAAGTAAAACGAAAGACGTGCTCGAGACGCGGGGTCCAATTGGCACCGAATTGCTTTTGGAAAACTTCGATCAGTCCTTGGGTGAGTTGGAATTTAAACATTGGGTCCACATTGGAAAGTGGATTGAAAGATGCTGGGAAATCAATATCCGCTGGGTCGATAATACATACATCTTCGATGCGCTCCTTTGGGATATAGTCGAGCATAGCGTCGATCACGTCACCGTGCGGGTCGATCAGACAAAGACCGTGATTGTAAGTGATATCTTGGCGAAGCATCAGCTCGAGGAGCTTGGTCTTGCCCACACCAGACTTTCCGATGATGTATAGGTGGCGACGTCGATCGACACGCTTGATACCAAATATAAATTTCTTCTCTTCGAGAGAAGCCACATAATTCGTCCGCCCAATAAAAGAAACCTCTTCGGGTTTTACTTTTCCGAATACTGGTAGCTCTGGTGGCGGTGGCCCGTATTTAATTATCTGAACTCGATTTGGTTTGGGCATAAAGTTGAACTTGTTTACTATACTATATCGAAATTAATTAAAAATCAGAACATATCTCTTCTCGCCCCGTAGGAAGCTTTGCTTTTCTTCGGGGCTTTGGCATTGATTTAATTATTTTAGCACAAAACTAACTTGCTAGCCTCTGGCTAGTACACTTCCAGTTGATAGCACTTTTCGCAGTACACAATCTCCGGTCTGTCGGGAGCATACGAAGACATTACTTCTTTTTGGCACTTAGCACAATTTCGTGCCCAGAGTTTCAATGGATTACGTCTTGCTAAACGTTCGAAGTGCCTACAATTTGGACACAAGTCTGGTATTGGAATTTTCATTTTTCGATAAAATTGCAATTCATTAGGAATTATTTTAAATGCTTGAGTGCATTGATGATTGCATGTTTGTTTATGCTTACAACCAATAATTTCTTCGAGAATTGTATCACTCACGTCTTTTATATTGTCAGGAATTTTATCACCTTCGATAGTTATATTATATGCACGCACCTCTTCATCCTTCCAGGCAAAACCTTTTTTTTCGGCTTGTTCTTTTGTTAATGGAAAATATTCCTGCGCAGTACTTTCATTATATGAAAAATAGGAAAGTTCGTTTGGGAAAAATTCACCGTAACCATAAGAAACGCCCCGTTTATCAATATATGGATTTTCCTGCATATCTTTTTTAATCCTTGCAACCAATTCGTTGTATTCTTCTTTGGAGTATTTCTTATTCAATACACAATACTCTTTTGAACGTAACCCTACGCAACCAAACAAAAACTCAGAAGACTGACAGTATAATCCATATTCCACATCGTGAGATGAATCTGTGATTACTAGAAATTTACAATTATTTATCTCTTCTGGGCTTACGGCTTCATATATAAGTTCACTACTACCCATGCCAAAACAATCAGCGATGTCTTTACTGGAAAAAACCCAAGAACTATATCGAGCTTTTTCCAAATTAAAACCATCAAAAACATAATAACAATCTTTGGCATTTTCTAGATGATCACCCACACAATTTACACAATTAGTTTGTTTGGTGTTTCTAACTATTGAATTTTGTTTCAGATTTTCAAATTTCTGCAATAAATTTTCTCTTGTTCTCTTGGAGCCAAAATCAATTTTATTTATCTCGTTATTATATTCTTCTGCAGATAATTTTTGGCCAAAAAAATAATTACTCACAGAACGTAAATTCACACCCCCAATTGAGTTGGTAACATTTCTACTTGAAGCCAAATAATGACTATCGACTACACCCTCTCCTTCTTCGACAAATGTACTACCGTATGACTTATCTATATTTAAACATTCATAAAGATTCTCTGAGTGATGAGTATAAGCTGAGTCATAGGTATTTTTCAGACCTACCGCTCGAGCGACATAGGCGCAATCTTCACTATCTCTAAAACCAAAAGAAAGGTAAGAATTCTTATTATTATAAGCTTGATTTGTATAATCTGAATTAGTAGATTGCACCACCCAGATACCGAGCCGAGGAACTTTTGCTAGCAATTCTTTCATCTGGGAAAAGAAATTCTTGTTTGAGTCATACTCTTGACCATATGAAAGTGGGTCCCAATCGTCGCTATAATAGCAAGTGTGACAATACACCGGGAACGGTGTATTTTTATCATATATAGAAATAAAATCTTTTTTACAATAACTACATGGTCTTTTATTTAAGCTTCTTTCGTTGCGCCAAATAAATCTCCGTTGTGCTCGACAATCCGGACAAAAGGTTGGTGCCGGCACCTTCATTTTTCCATAGAAATTAAAATCTTCCGGCTCGATTGTAAAGTCTAGCTTACAGTTCTGACATATATGGTTTTCTTGTTTATGTTCCACTTTAGTTAAGTAAAGTAATTAGTAAACTTCCTGCTGATAACATTTTTCGCAATACACAATTGGAGCAGTGTCGATTGGTAAATTGGTAAAATTTTCTTCGCCACATTTTGAACAATTCCTTTTAAAGAATTTAAACGAGCCTCGGCGAACCACTCGATTTTTATGTCGGCAGAAGAAACACTTGCGTGGTACTGACAAATTTAATTTTTTATAAAACAAAAACTCTTGATCAATTATTTTATAGTTTCGCTCGCACTCTATGCATTTCAAAATTTCCTTAGTTATCGATTCTGAAATTTGGCTTATATTATCTGGAATTTCTTCAGGCTGTAAAGTTTCTTTTCCCCTAGTCATCTGAATATCATCTTCCCAGCGAAAACCCTGAGTCAAAGCTTCTTCTTTGGTTAGGGGTATATTATCCTGTGCAATAGTCTCATTGTAGGCAAAAGGAGCTATACCAGAAGGCATCATTAACCCAAGAATTCCTTTTTCAGTAAGTTCAGAAACTATATGGTTCTTTAATTTTTCATACTCTTCTTTAGAATATTCCTTGTTGAATATAGAATATTTACCATTTTTAAGAGCATCACAACCAATACAATTATGGCAATTTCGAATATCAAAAGAATACATTATATTACTGCAATTTTCTGTCCAGTATGAACCAATCACATTGCTAGAATATCCAGTGGCAACACACTCCAACAATTGTTCTGAATTAGTGCCATAACCTATGGTACCTATGGAGTCTCTGATATTTTTTGAAGAAAACAAATATCGACAATTTTCTGCCTTCGAAACCTCAAAAGAAAAGTGGGTATTTTTACATTCAGTAATATAGTCTCCTGTAGAATTTACATTTTTTAAGTTGTTATTGATTCTTCTTGGAGTTTTTTTCGCGAGCTCAATAAACTTAAGCTTGGCTTCTTCCATCTTTTGGTAACTACCCTTAATTTCATTTATTTTTTTAAGATAATCTTCATGAGAAAATTGTTCATTAAAAAAACAATTACTTTTATTTTTTAAATTTACACAACCAAAACAATTAGTAAGACCACTACAATTCAATAAAAACATTGAATCCACACAAGCATTCACGTTTTGTCCATAAACCACACCAGAAGAATCTTGGACATTTATGCAATCATAACAACGCTCAAAACTAACTCCAAAATAAATATCTGCCGAATCAAGCCCCTTTCTGACACCCCTGGAATATAGTAATTCTTCTGCGGGGCTAGTATTAAAAACTAAATAACAATTCTTGCAACCACTAGCCATATTTACATACTCACTGTTTATGTTCGCACCATCTCCACTCGATATACCTAGATTTATTTTAGGTACTTTTTTTAAAAATAAATCCATCTGCTCAAAAAAAGATTTAGATAGATCATAATCCATAGCGTAATCCCTAGCATCCCACTTTTCAGAATAAAAACAATCATAGCAAAAAACTTTATAAGAAGATTTTGGATTATATATAGACAAAACATTCTTTTGGCAAAGTTCACACTTTCTACCAGAATAAAGTGTCATTTCATTTCGCCACATTGCTCGCATCTGAAAACGACAATCTGGGCAAACATTTGGCACAGGTACTTTCATTTTTTCATAGAAACCTAGATCATCGGAATCTAACTCAAATTCTTTTTGGCACTTTTTACAATTTTTTGTTTCCATGTTCCCGGAAGTGAGTTTTTAGATTGTTAAATTTTCGACTTATTCTTAATATACTGTATGATTCGTCTTCTGAACATCCTTCGCCCTGTACTTGTTTTTAAATATCCTTCCCTACGTTTTGCGTCATCCTCATTTAAACACGCTTCGTAATATATTAACTTCCATGGTATATATCTTTTTGTCGAAAAATTTAACCCTTGATTATGTTCTTTAAATCTACGCTTAAGATTATTTGTATAACCAAAGTATAATTCATTACATGTTTTACTTTCTAAGCAATAAATGTAGAACATAATCGATCTAAAAATCTACTTCCGGGTTCATTCTAAAAGTTTTTTCAGCACATCTTCTGGGACTTCTTTCACGATGTCTGTCGTCAATGGTGGCCCGCCTGCATCGTTATGCGAAGCATTGCGGGCAGGTGGAGTTCCAGTTTTTTCTTCTTTAGGTTGTGGAGGTGGAACTGGAATTGTCCCGACCGGAGGTCGTGGATCCTCGACTTTAGTCGGGAGAGTTGGCGCAGGGGTTGGCGCTGGAGTAGCTTTCACCTCAGTTCTTTCTATTATCAAATCCTTCAACTTGTTCATATCCTCAGCTGTTGCAGCGCGATCCCCGCCTGTACGAGCAGGTCTACTATTTGAAATATCTTGGGTCTTTTGTTTTAGTGCGTCCAAAGACAAAGGTTCTACAGCTTTTGAGGTAGGCGGAGGCACGGTCCCGACCGGAGGTCGTGGATCCTCGACTTTGGTCGGAAGAATATTGATCTTATTTAAAGCATCCTTTAATGCAACATTGGGTACAGATTTATTTACTACCGGTTTTACATTGTCTACCCGTTTAGGTGGAATAACATTTGGACGCACTTCATTTCTGGCTGGGTCAGCTTGGAAAATTTTCTTAATCGAACCCATAATACCATTTTTATTTGCATCCCTGTCTGTATTTTTATTTACCACCGCCGGACGAGATGCATTTTGTGGAACCGATGCCTGTCCAGAAGAAGCTGGTTTTTCTGCCGACTTACCACCCAAGAATATTTTATCAGTTTTGTTTTGGCCACCCGAAGGTTCAAATTCGATACCGAGATCTGAAAGAGGTTTGTAGTATTTAGAATCATCATATTGGACTTGATTGTCAGGACCTTTTTCTACTTTCACTTCTCCAGATTTTATTTTCGCAATACATTCCTTGCAGTACGCTGGTCGACCCTTTTCAGGCTGAAATGGAACAGTTTTTTCTAGTCCGCATAGTGAACAAATAATCGGAAATTTTTCTAGCGGGCCATTACCACGATTGCCACTATATCCATTTGAGCTAGCGTTACTTAGGCTAGACCCTGGAGTTACATCACCGAGTGACATTCCGCTCCATTCATTGATTTCTTTTTCCACCACTTCACGGGGTTTACAGTACAGTTCGCGCGAAGAGCGAATGACTTCCCTCTCCACTTCGATATTTCCAGATGGAAGCATTTGCGGTAAAGTTTTTGCTGAAAATGGGCGCGAGGTAACCCCATCGATCATTAACTTTAGATATATCTTGTAGTTTGGTAGGTTTACGATGTCTTGTGGAGTAAATTCTGGCTCGAATTCACTTTCCAAAAATTCAGCATCGTCGGACCCCACACGAAAGATTATCATCGTCCCCACGTTACCAAAGATAGCATCGCGCACAGCCGAGCTCTTGTCGGAAATTAACTGAGCGGTATATTGGTGGGCCACCGTCAAATTCAATCGGTATTTTCGAGCTTCAGACAAGATACTAGCAAAAGCGTCAGTCACGAAGTTTTGGAATTCGTCGACATATAGATAAAAGTCTCGGCGAGTCTCTTCCGGGATACGGACGCGCTCCATGGCCGCCAATTGAATCTTGGTGATGATCATACCTCCGAGCAAGGCCGAGTTGTCTTCACCGATGCGCCCCTTGGAGACGTTGACCAAGAAAATCTTTCCCTCGTTCATCATGTCGAAAATATTAATGGTACTCTTTTGCTGACCGACGACATTGCGGATGATCGAAGTCGACAAAAACTGACCGACTTTGTTTTGAATCGGCGCGATGGCTTCGTTTCGAAATTTTTCTTGCCAAGCTTCATATTCATGAACCCAAAAAGCCTTGATGACTGGGTCTTTCAAGTTGTTGATGATTTTCTGGCGGTAGTCCTTGTCGACGAGCATGCGTGGGATGCCGAGCAATGTCGTCCCCGGTGTGTCGAGCAAGGCCAAGATGCAGTTGTTCAAAATGTATTCCATACGAGCACTCCAAGCGTTGGCCCAGATTTTCGTAAAGATTCCCATCAACCCCGAAGCCACCAAGTGTTTGTATTGCGGGTCGACGAGTTCGAGGACATTGAAACCGATATGATAATCGGCATCGGCTGGGTTGAAATAGATGACATCTTTCATTCGGTGTGGCGGGATGGCCGACAAGACCCCTTCGACGTTTTCACCGTGAGGGTCGACGAGACAAACACCCTCGCCATTTTGGATGTTTTGAATGATCATGTTGAACATCAGCACAGATTTACCAGTACCAGATTTTCCGAGGAGGTAGACGTGTTGACGGCGGTCTTTGCGCTTGATACCGAAAAGAGTATTTTTGTCTCGATAGGTAGTGATACCGAGATAAGTGAGTTCCTTATTAAATGGCACTTCTGGAAATTCCATGTTTTAAAGTATAGCAAAAATTAGTTGTATACAAAAGCCAAACTAGCCCCTCGCAAGAACCATTCTTGCGAGGGGCTAGTTGAGTACTTGACAATAGGTTTCAATAGTAGTATACTATTAGGTAGATGAGTGAGCCCCCGATTTTCGGCCAGGCGATATCTCAGTGGAGAACGACGCATATGAATCACCTCAAGCTGTTTCTGATCAACGATTTCATCATTGCCAATCACCACGCGACCGCGCGCCACGGCTTCGCCATCGACGACGACGCCAACCCGGCCTCCCGCATCTAGCGGAACGGCCTCCGGCGCAACCCGTTCCTCAGTCGGTTCCAATTCCAAGTGAACCGGCCAACAATGAAGGAGGTGGCCATGCCACCGTAAGCGAACGAAGTTCCCCATCCGGTCTTCCAGTCCCGCCCGTCCCTGGATAGCGTCAAGCCACTAGCACAGTGTGCAGTACGATCCAGTCGAGGACATTGCGAGATATGCGACCGAAGTACCCGACCCCCCGAGCGCCACGCGCTCGGGGGGTCGATTTCTTTTACAGCAACCCAGGAAGGAATACGAAAAGCAAAACTAAGATAATTAAAAACATCACAATCACCCGAAAGACTCGATCGAAGGAATTAGTTTGACCAATTGGCATCTTGGATTCTCGAAACCATAAAAATAAAGACATCACGAACAAAAGAGTTACTGGCATGATAGCAAAAAACGCTATCATCATTTTTTCATCCCCCGCCCCAGCCATCAAATATTCTACACCAGCCCAACCCAATAAAACCCCAAACAAAACACTGAGCCCAAGAAATAATTTTTTCATAAAGATATTATATCAAAAAACTTGCGCGATTTTTAGGACCCATGTTATAATCGAAGCAAATAGCACCTGTCATCACCTCCTTCGGGAAGTGAAGACGAGTGGTAGATCAAAAACTAAAAACAATCTACCATCATCTTACGTGCTCGGGATCCTTCGGACCCGGGCACTTACAATTCTAATTAACTTTTTTAACCTCTATCGTGATAAATCTTTCCATTATTTATTATTCCCACTGCTCTTGATAGACGAAGGTAATCTTTTCCCTTGCCACCATCGAGTTTCCAAATTGGAATAAGGTCTTTTTTTGCTGACGTTCTGATTTCAAATTTTCTTGCGTCTTCTGCTGTCAGCACAGCTTCTTTTTGCATAAACATAGATAATAAAGCAGGAGAAAGTTCTTCAATTGCATTTAGCTCTGCAAGATCGTATTTACTTTCAAATTCTACTACTAATCTCTCTAGTTCTTCTTTTCTTGTTTCGTTCTCTATCTTAGATATTGGCACCGCAGGTTTTTCCGGATGCATCTTCAGATATTCTGCTAATCTCTCAGCATCTTCCCTGTCTTGAATTTCTTTTGGGCTTAATATTCTTTCAATCATAAGACCATAATAACATATTATTTTTTAGGCTTCTTCTTTTTTGGAACCGGCAAAGCTTTTGCAATATCTAAAAGAATTTCAGGTAAATGCCGTAGAGTACTGAGCATCCCCTCCTCCACCACATAAAACTTTTTAGAACCCGGATACGCTTCATCTTTATCACAAATATTTTCAAGCTCTGCAGATTCCGGCAGTATTTTTACATAAAGCTGATCATTGCAAATCAACCCAACGACCCTCGCCACGCCGGAGCCTTGTGCGGAGGTCGGGTTTGGCTTCGCATATAAAGCATATTCCCCAAACATCGCCCGCACCGAAAATCTCTCTGGCTCTCCTAACTTTTCCAATATGAATTCAACGGTTTCTTTTTGCGTAGACATGAGTAAAGAATATGAAAAATAACCTTAAATAACAAGATGGTTTTTATCTTGACTTTATACTTTAATTGTGATATAATCTCATAAGAAGTGGCAGATTTGAATCGAGGGTTTTTAGCGGGAATTCTCCTGCGGCCTAAGATTGATCTACTACGTGCTCTTACCGAAGAGGTCCTTATGAACACAACTTCACAATCAATCGTGGCAATGTTGTCCGCCCCGATTGCGAGTCGTTACCACGCATCCGAGGTTCTGCAGAAAGTTGCAGCAGCCGGAAGCTGGGGTGGCTTCCCCGACGACGTTACGTGCGACGAGCTCGGCCAAGCTCTCGAGCGCATCTGCCTCAACGCCCCCGTTCCGAACCCCCTGACCCGGGTTCTCCGTGGATGGCAAAAGGCAGCGCGCCGACGCCGACGTCGATTGGCTGAAGCCTCATCCAATCTGGACTGTTAACCTCAGTCCCATCGCCGACCCCTCCATTGGGGCCGGCGATTTGTTTTTTATTTCTCTCCCAAATCTGAACTTTGAATTGGGCTCACAATTACTGGCGGAGTCATGTCGATAGCGCCGAATTGCTTTTCGTAGGCTTCGACTTGCTTGGTCAGCCACTGCGAAATGCTTTTCATTGTAGTCGGAGTGGTCATGAACGAATGCAATTCGTTGCCAGAAGTCAGTACGAAGGAAAAACCTTCCTTGCCGTGCGAACCGATGGCTCCGTCAATAAATTTTTTTGGTAGTTTGTTTATATCTAATTTTGTTGGGTCTACCATATTTTAATTCTTTTTTAAGTTAGTAATTACTTCGCTTCTTCTGTTCCAGCATCTTTAGTTTCATCTTTCACTTCTGTAGGTTGTTCTTCTGGTGCGCCAGCTGGTGGGGTTTCTGTACCTCCAGCTTTTTGAATAGCTTCACCGATCTTCGACATCTCAGAACTTAATTCTTCTGTAGCTTTCTTGATAGCTTCAGCATCAGTACCATCCTTCAATCCTCGAAGTGCAGTGATCTTGGCATTTACTCCATCTTTCAAATCCGCTGGAATTTTTGCTTCATTATCCTTGATAGCTTTTTCAGCTGTGTATATAAGCATCTCAGCAGTATTTTTTACGTCTACGACATCTTTTTTCTTTTTATCTTCTTCAGCATGAAGCTCGGCATCAGCTTGCATCTTTTTGATTTCGTCTTCTTTTAGTCCAGAGCTTGCTTCGATTTTTATGGATTGAGTTTTACCAGATGCTTTATCTTTTGCAGTCACGTTTAGAATTCCGTTGGCATCCACATCAAATGAAACTTCGATCTGTGGCATTCCACGTGGTGCTGGTGGCACGCCGTCAAGAATAAATCGGCCGAGAGATTTGTTGTCAGAGGCCATTGGGCGCTCACCTTGCACGATATGTATTTCCACAGAGGTTTGATTGTCGGCCGCAGTAGAAAACACTTGGGATTTATTTGAAGGAATAGTGGTATTTCGCTCTACGAGCTTTGTAGCCACGCCTCCGAGAGTCTCGATACCGAGTGATAGCGGGATAACGTCGAGAAGCAAAACATCGCGCACATCTCCTTGCAATACTCCGGCTTGCACCGCAGCACCGAGGGCGACGACTTCGTCTGGATTGATAGAAAGGTTTGGAGTCTTACCAAAAACTTTTTTCACTTCATCCACAATCTTTGGCATACGAGTTTGTCCGCCGACCATGATGATCTCGTTCATATCTTCCATTTTGAAACCAGAAGCAGTCATCGCTCGCTTGGTGATCTCGATACTTCGAGTGATATATTCATCAGCGATAGATTCGAGTTGAGCTCGAGTCATTTTCAAAAGAAGGTGTTGTGGGCCTTCAGCAGTCGAAGTGATGAATGGAATATTTATTTCAGTTTCGATAGCAGTAGAAAGTTCGATCTTGGCTTTTTCAGCAGCTTCATCAAGACGTTGCAAAGCAAGTTTATCAGAACGCACATCTACACCAGAAGTCTTTTTAAATTCTTCGGCAATCCAAGCGATGATCTTGTGGTCGATATCGCGTCCACCAAGGTGACTGTCTCCATCGGTAGATTTTACTTCGATGACATCATCTCCGATCTCTAGCACTGACACATCAAATGTTCCGCCACCAAAGTCGTAGACGACGATCTTTTCATTTTTCTTTTTATTAAATCCATAAGCGAGTGCCGCAGCAGTCGGCTCGTTGATGATTCGCTTTACATCAAGTCCAGCGATAGCTCCGGCATCCTTGGTGGCTTTTCTTTGTGCATCGTTGAAATACGCAGGCACAGTGATTACCGCTTCAGTAACTTTTTCACCAGTCTTTGCTTCCACATCAGCCTTAATTTTTGAAAGTATCATCGCTGAAACCTCTTCAGGACGCATCCATTTGTCGCCGATTTTTACTTCTACTCCGCCGTTTGCACCTTTTTGAATTTTAAAAGAAGCATTCTTTAAATCTCTTTGAACTTCAGGATCTTCAAAGTTGTGGCCCATAAAGCGCTTGATACCGTAGATAGTATTTTCTGGGTTTGTTACCGCTTGTCTTTTCGCCAAAAGGCCTACCAATCTGTCACCATTTTTAGCAATAGAAACTACTGAAGGAGTGGTGCGATTTCCTTCTACGTTTTCAATAATTTTTGGTGCTCCACCTTCGATGAAAGCCACCGCTGAATTTGTTGTACCCAAGTCTATACCTATGATTTTTGACATATATTTATTTTGTTAAATTTATAATCTAATAATTAATGAATTAAAGCAGTGTTTTGAAAAAACTTTACGGAGGCTGACGAGCCGAAGTCCTTAGCAAATTTTTCACCAGAAAAATTATGCGGGTTTTTACAAAATACTGATTTACTGAATTATATACTACCCTATTTTAATTAGCAAGTTTTTCGCGACCGCGAAATGCTTGCTAATTCTTAATATATATTATAATATGGGGGTATGTCAAGGAAAAAAGACTACTCGGGCAAAATAATCAAGATTTTAAGCCACAAACCGGCCACCTCTGTCAATGAAATACACGAGGGTTTTGAAGACGAGAATAAATACTCGGTAACTAGGTCTTTAAAGGGCCTAGAAGAGGCAGGATTGATAGAAAACCTCCCTTCCGCACACAATCTCTATACCCGCCTGACCAAGGAAGGAAAGAAAAAGGTATATAGTCTCGAGCTCGAAAATGACACAGGTTTGGTAAACACCACTTGGGATGGGCTTTGGAGAATCATCCTCCTCGACTTGCCCGAGGCCCGAAAAAGCGAACGCGAAAGCCTGCGCTACCTTTTGAAGAAGGCGAACTTTGTCTGTCTAAAAAATTCAGCCTGGATTTCCCCTTACCCTTACGAACATTTATTTACGAATATAAAAAAAGATCTCGGACTAACTACTGAGATGATAATTTTCACCACCAACAACATCGACGAAATTTCCCAAAAAATATTTTTTGAAAACTTTGGGAAGTAATTAGTAAACTTCCTGCTGATAACACCGTTCACAATAAACGATTTCTGGTCTTTCGGGCGCATATGGGGTTTGAAATATATTTTCACATCCCTCTTTCATGCATTTCCTGTGCCACAAATGTGCTGGGTTTCTATAAGCCAATCTTTGATAATGCCGGCAATTTGGGCAATACCTAGGTATGGGTAAATTTTTAGCCCGATAAAAAGCAAGCTCGTCTGGAACAATTTTAAATGCCCCAGTACACTGAAATTCTGCCTTACTGTCATTTGGACAAAAAATAGCTTTTTCTAAAATCAAATCTTCCACATCACTGATATCATCTGGTAAGTCCACTGGCTGTAATAAATTATTATAAATTCTTTTTTCTCTTTCCCTCCATTCATACCCTGTTTCAATTATTTTTTCACGACTCATTGGAAAAATATCCAAGGCTACTGTTTCATTGTATACAAATGGTGAAAAATCAGAAGGGAAAAATTCACCATATTTATAAACATTATTTTTCTTATCAATATACGGTACAGTATTCATAAGGTCTATAATTTGAGGAACCATCTTCTGATATTCTTCTTTAGAATATTGTTTATTCAAAATACAATATTTTGCGTTTTTGAGTCCAACACTTCCAAAACAATCCGTAGAATTTTTACAGAACATAGAATATTGCATATTTTTTGAACCATTACAGAAGAATGAAAACACCTGGTTGAAAGCATTGTCACTAGCGGCCATACACTCGTACAACAGTTCACCACTGAATGAATACGCCAGATCCATAATATTTTTACAAGAAATCATTCTTATCCCGTATTTAACATCTTCACAAGAATCAACTATATCGACAGATTTATGAATATTTTTGGAGTTAGAAATCAAGTCTCCTGTAGAATTTGGACTTGATATAATCTGTGCATATTTATGCACCGCATTTTTGTACAGCACCTCGAATTCTTTCTGAGCTTTTTGAACTCCGGAATATGTTTTTAATTTTAACTTCTGAATTTCCTGTTCGTAGTCCTCTTTGCTTAACTTTTGATTTCTAAATACGTACTGCTGGTTGCGTAGATTAGAGCTCAGGCAACAGTTTTGACAATTCGCGCAATCATATAAAAAATAAGAATCTATGCATGTATTGGATGATAAAATGAAATGAGAATTATAATTTCTATGCGAAAAGCTATTCCAATAGCAATTGTCGAGAAGGTATACAGCGTAAGAATCAACTGTTTTTTTACTTTTATCAATATTTTCTGAATACATTACGTCTTCGTTATCCAAAGACGAAAAACACAGGTAAGAATTTTTACTATTAGCAATAGCATTTCCGTAGTCACTATTTATTACATTACCTATACGAAATTGATATACTCGAGGCTGTATTTTAAATAGTTCATATACTTGAGAGAAAAAATCTCGAGAAAAATCAATATCTTTTGCATTTATATACTGATCCCAATTATCACCATTAAAACAACCAAGACAATAAACAGGACAACCATCATCTGGATAAACACTCACAAGCCCTTTTGCTCCACAGAGGCTACATTCTCGTTTATACAGAGAGCGCATGTTTCTAAAAGTAAGTCTCCTAATAGCTCTACACTCCGGACAAAAAGTCGGTGGAGGAACTTTTATTTTTTCATAGAAAGAAAAATCCTCAGGCTCTATGGTGAAGTCATTCTTACAATTCTGACATATTAGGTTTTCTGGTTTGTATTCCATGTTTTTATACTTTAGTTAAGTAAAGTAACTAATACACCTCCTGCTGATAACATTTCTCACAGTAAACAATCTCTGGTCGGTCTGGGGCGTAACTAGTTTCGAATTCATCTTCACAGGGACTATCCCCATGAAGATGTTTTATGGTATTTTTATATTTATCGTTACTTGAATATTTCCCAGAACACTGACATCTCCTTTTCCAAAGATTGAACGGGTTTCTTTTAGCTAACCTTCTGTAATGCCTACAATTTGGACAATATCTAGGCAAAGCAACATTATTATTTTTAAGAAAATCTAATTCAGATTTTATAATGCGATAAGCGCTAGTACATTGAGTGAGAACACTACCGTTATTTGGACAAGAGATAATTTCATTAATAATTGAATCCGGAGCATCTATAATATTATCAGGAAGATCTTCACTTTTTAGAGTTATTTTATATTCTTTTTCTGGAGAAAGCCTATATACAAATCCTTTTTCCCTAATTTCTTTTTCAGATTTTGGAAAATATTCTTGAGCTATACTTTCATTATAAGCAAATGGTGATAAATTAATCGGAAAAAATTCTCCGTATTCTTTAGTATTTATCATATGTTCGATAATTTGCGGAACAAGTTTCTCATACTCTTCCTTAGTGTATTGTTTATTGAAAATACAATATTGTTTATTGCGCAGTCCTACACAACCAAACAGTTCCTTTGAGCCAAAACACATATAAGTATAATAAGTATTTAGACAACTGTGAGTAAAAACAGAAAATAATTGTTTTGACGATTGAATTCCAGCATCCACACCTTCATACATGAGCGAGGCCACAGCTCCCCCACCAAATACATCATAACTGTCTTTCATATTTAGAATATGTATTAAATATTTTGAATCCTCTACGTCATCATAAATATCAAAACAATTTTTGGCATTTTTGGCGTTTCTCATTTCATCACCTGTAGAATTAGGACTATTTACTACAAACGCAAATTTATTTGGAAATTTTAAAGAAAATTCTCTGAAATGTTTTTCGAATTCAAAAAGTTTTTTATAACTACCAAAATCAAGTTCTTGTTTTACTTTTTCGTATTCTTCTTTTGTATATTGATTATTTAAAATACAATTACTTTTGTTTCTTAAATTAATACAGCCAATGCAATTCTGTAAATTTTTACAGTTCTTTAAAAAGAAAGAATCGATTGACTCACTCGAATCAATAGAAAAATGAGTCTTATACAATTCACCAGACAAAACATCTTCATAAGAGAGTTCAGAATTTATACAAACATAGTTATCTACACAATCTTTCTGACCAACCGACCCAAAAGAGTAGTTTACTCGTTCGTTATCAAACGAAGCGTAAGTTAAATAACAATCCTTGCAATCAGCGTTGTGGTTTCCATAAGGACTACCGATACAATTTTCATTCCCCAAATTTGCAAGTGGAACCTTTGATAGTAATTCTCTAAATTGTTCGAAAAAGGGCCGCGAAAAATCGAAGTCCTGACCATAGTCCGTAGGCTCCCAACCATCACCCCACCACGCATCCCTATCATATACCACAACATTTTCATCTGGATGAAACATTGTGATTATTTCTTTACCAGTTTTTGCACAATTTCGTTTAAAAAGAGAACGTTCATTACGCCAGGTCATTCGACGAATCAAGCGACACTCTGGACAAAAAGTCGGTGGTGGGACCTTTATTTTTTCATAGAAATTAAAATCTTCCGGTTCAATCTGGAAGTCTTGTTTGCAGTTCTGGCAAGTTTTACTCTCCGTCTTTGTATTCATATACATTCACCCGAGCTGGACGGATGACACGTTCTCCGAGTTTGTAACCTTTTTGGATTACATTTGCTATTTTGTGATTATCTTCTTTTTTAGCAGTAGCCACCATATCGATGGATTCGTGCTGGCTCGGGTCAAAGACATCTCCGACAGCACCAACAGGTTTTACTCCGTATTCTTCAAACACTCCATTCATTTGCGAATATATATATTCCACACCCTTGCGCCAACCCGCATCTACTTTCTCCCAAGCCTCGCGGTTGGCAAAAGCCATATTGAAACTATCCATCACCGACAAGAAACTGGCCAGAATCCTCTCTCGCATAGCCTCACTAAAGACCACCCGGCGATTGTCTTCTTCTTTTTTATAATTAGCAAAATCTGCTCGCTCTTTTTGCCAACCTAAAAGGTATTCTTCTTTTTCTTTTTTAGCCTGCTTTAAATCAGCTCTCAGTTTTTTGAGAGTTTTTTTCAAGTCTTCCTCGCCATCGTCGTTGAATTCAAATTCTAAAACTTCAGAATCTGTTTCCGTTTCATTATTTTCTATGGGTTTTTTTATTTCCCCGCCTGCATCGCTATGCGAAGCATTTCGGGCAGGTTCGTCAGACATGAGAACATTATAACAAAAAATACCCCTATTTTCAAGGGGGATTTTTTGTTTAGAATGAATGATCTATGACCACGCAAACGCCTCTGTGATCTGACAGATTACCTTCTATGGTATCGACAGACAAAAATTTGAACTCGTTAGGAATTAATATATAATCCAAACACCAACCATGTTCAGGATAAGAAATATAATTTTTAAAATCGAAAGAAAGATTGTAGTCTTTATCTAAACCTAACTCAACTAAATAATTAGGTAGCCCGTACAAATTAAAGTCCCCCACCATAATTCTTTTCTCAACACGGGTAGTTAAAAATTTTATAAAATCCTTCAGCTGAATTTTTGCGGATTCCTCGTCATTATTAAAATGTATATTAGCAAACTTAAAGAATTTAGAATTTATCTCCATATCAAAACACATTATTGATCTGGGTTCTTTCTCTGGTTCTGTATATATATAATACTCAAAAAAGTTTACAATGGGGTACTTTGACAGAACTGACATCCCCTCCTGTATCGGCTTATCGAGGGTGACCCCTCTTTGAATCTTTTTAAGATAAATCGTTGAATGATAGGAATATTTATATTCAACTAATTTATTTTTAATTAATTCCACTTGTGAAAATGGAGATTTCGCTTCATCAATTTGTGTTTCTTGTAGAAAAATAACGTCCGGGTTTTTATCTTGAATTGAGTTGATAATATTTGATAACCTAATATCAAAATCATAGTAGCGCCATAAGTTTAAGGTGAATATTTTAATCATAATGTGAGATTCTTTTCTTTTTAACAACCTAAGTCTGCGACCTAATAATTATACCCCATAAAAGAAAAAGCCCCAGTAACGGGGCTGTTTTCTAGCGTTTACTCCATTTTGGTCCTTTGCGAGCTTTCTTCAATCCGAACTTTCTTCGTTCTTTTGCTCTAGGATCACGAGTTAGGTATCCGAGAGTTTTTAGATTTCCACGATTTGCTTCATCATGCATTACAAGTGCGCGAGCTAGCCCGTGCCGTACAGCTCCGGATTGAGAGTGAATCCCTCCACCAGCAACCTTTGCTTCTACAGCCCATTTTTGAGGCTTTTCTACGCCTTCTAGGCCCTTTACCATAGGGTCAAGTATTGACCTGCGCTGTTCTTCTGTTTTGAAATAATCCTTGGCATCTAGACCGTTTACAGTAAAGCTTGCCTTAGAAGCTTCAGTGATTCGCACGCGAGCAGTAGAAGTCTTTCGTCGTCCGATAGCTTCTATATACTCACCTTCTTTTCTTGTTATTTTTTTATCAGCCATAAAATTAGTCTGTGATTTTTAAGTGTTTCATCATTTCTCGACGCAACTTGTTATCAGGAAGCATTTGCTCTATAGCCATCTTTATAAGTTCTCGATAACCCTTTGTCTTTGCAGTGTGTGTACCTGATAAAATTCTCAAACCTCCTGGAATACCTGAGTACCTTGTATGGTAAATCTCTTCCAATTTCTTGGTTGTGATTTTTAGTTGGTTGGCATTTATAATAGTAACTGGAGAACCAGTATAAACGTTTCTCTCGAAAGTTACCTTGTCCTTACCCATCAATGATTTTGCAGCTTCACTAGCTACTCGTCCTAGAGTTCGTCCTGATGCATCTATAGTTTTAATTTCTGTTGTTTTCATATATCAATATTTTCTTAGACAAATTCAATTACAGCCATCGGTGCGCCGTCCGCTACTCTTACTCCTAATTTCATTATTCTTGTGTATCCCCCCTTCTTATCTGCATACTTTGGAGCAATCACATCAAAAAGCTTTTTTACTTCCTTTGTGTTCCCAGAAAGACTAGCAGTAGCAAGACGTCGTGATGCTGCATCGCCTTTCTTTGCACGAGTAACCAGCTTTTCTACGAATGGTCGAAGTTCCTTTGCTTTTGGTAAAGTAGTTTTGATCTTTTCTCGGACTATTAGGTTCAATGCTAAAGAATTCATCAGAGCATTTCTGACTTTTCGCACTCTTCCGAATTTTCTTTTGTTATTTCCGTGTCGCATATTATTCTTTTAGACTAAGACCAAATTTGCTTAGTGTCTTTTTAATTTCTGTGATTCCCTTCTCACCGATACCTTCGACTTCCAATAAATCCTCACGCTTCTTTCGTGCAAGTCCGCCAAGTGTACGGATGTTTGCATCAGTCAAAGCATTTAGGGTTCGTGTTGAGAAGTCTAATGTGTCGATTCGATTTTTCAAAATATCAGATACATCTGGATTTTTTTCTTCGTCTTTAGATTCTTCACCAGCTTTTTCTTTTGTAGATTTCTTTTCTACTTTTTCTTCTTCTACTTCCTTGAAGTCCACAATAGCCTTTAATTGGTGGATCATAGTTTCGATAGAGTATGAAAGGGCTTCTCGAGGAGAAAGTGTGCCATCTGTTTCAATAGCGATACGTAGACGATTGTGGTTTGTCTTATCACCGACACGCATATTTTCAACTTCATAAGATACTCGGCGAATAGGTGTAAAGATAGCATCTACGGCGATAGTACCAATATCTACCTTTTCTTTTTGGTAAGCTTCTTTAGAAATAAAACCTAGACCCTTCTCGATCTTCATCTCGATGTTTAGGTTGATTTTTCCAGTGACAGAAGCGATGTGCATATCACCGTTTAATACTTCTACTTGTCCAGTAGTTTTAATATCAGAAGCAGTAACTTCTTTTGGTCCTTTTATTGAAAGAGTGACAGTTTGTGGAACATCCCCAGACATTTTAAAACGAACTTGTTTCAAATTTAAGATCATGACGATAACGTCTTCCTTGACGCCATCTAGTGTTTGGAATTCATGAGAGACTCCTTCGATTTTAATAGCCGTAATACTAGCACCCGGGATAGAAGACAAAATGATTCGTCGCAAACTATTTCCAAGCGTATGACCATAACCTGGGTATAGACCATCTATTTCAAAAACTCCCCTGTTGCCAGTTTCTTCAACAACACGAGGCTTTGATGGCATAAGTATTTTATATTCAGACATAAAAAAAATTATCTAAAATTATCTTGCTAATAATATTAACGACTATAAAATTCGAGCACAGCATTCAAATCCAAAAAAGTTTCAACATTTTTTGGCTTTGCTAAAACACGCCCTTCCATCTTATCTAAATCAAACCTGATCCATGCAGGTGCAGTATCGTCTTTTAGTCTTTCGGCCAAGCTTGCAAAAATTCCCTTCCCCTTTGATCCTTCTCGTATCTTAACCACATCACCAACCTTGAGCTCATATGACGGAATAGTAACCTTGTGGTCTCCAACGATAAAATGACCATGGGATACCATTTGTCTTGCTGCTCGACGGCTTGCTGCTAGACCCATGCGATAGATTGCATTGTCTAGGCGTGATTCTAGGCCTTCATAGAATTTTTCAGCTGTACCAGAACCCTTTACACTAGAAGCCTTTTTAACATAGTTTGAAAGTTGTCTCTCGGAAATACCATATGAAAATCGAACCTTTTGCTTTTCGTTTAACTGAGCACCGTATTCAGAAATAGCCTTTGGTCGCTTTGCGCCAGGAAGCCCTACCTTACCAGTCGCAGCAGAAAACTTTGAAGTTTGGCATTTGTCGTATACTCCTGGTCCTAGTCTTCGGCAAATTTTAAATTTTGGCTTAGTAATCATATTATTTGTTTTATATAAATTTATTATTTAAAAATGTTTTATACTCTTCGAGGCTTCTTAGCTTTTGGTCCATTGTGTGGTACTGGTGTTGCATCTTGTATTCCTGTGATCTCGATACCGTGAGCCATAAATGCGCGAATAGCTGGTTCACGTCCTGAACCTACTCCTAGTACCACCACATCAGAATCCTTGACCCCCATAGCTAGCGCTTTACTACCAATCAAATCCCCAACTTTTCCAGCTGCAAAGGGTGTACCCTTCTTTGCACCACGAAAACCAAGAGAACCTGAACTAGACCAGAAAAGAGTATTGCCATTCTTGTCAGAAAAAGTAACTTTAGTATTGTTAAAAGTAGCTTCAATGTGCAAAACTCCAGAAGTAACCTTCTTCTTTGAAGACTTAACAGCCTTTGGTGCCTCAACGGCAACATCCTTTACTTCCTCTGCGTTTTCTTTTGTAGTTTTTTCTTTTGTCATTACTTTATTACTTTATTTCAATTACTAGGTCTTAGATTCCTTTCTTCGTCCAGATGCCATTGTCTTTCTTACGTTACCTCGGACTGTTCTCGAATTTGTCTTTGTTCTTTGACCTCGTACCGGTAAACCTTTCATATGACGGACACCTCGGTAGCTTTTGATATCTTTTAGTCTTTTTATATTGGCACTTACTTCACGCTTTAGGTTTCCTTCGATTGAAATTTTTTCAATGACAGCACGGATCTTGTTTTCTTCATCTTCAGTAAGTTCACTAGCCTTCTTGCCGTGATCTACACCCACTTGTTTCAAAATACGCTTTGCACTTGAACGGCCGATACCATAGAAGCATGTCAAGCCAATCTCTAGTCTCTTTTCGTTTGGTACTGTGATTCCTAAAATTCTCATCATAAATTATTGTTTTTGTTTATGCTTAGGGTTCGAGCAAATAACACGCAAATGACGAGCCCTTCGGACTATCTTGCAGTTATCGCATATTTTTTTAATTGCTGATTTTACTTTCATCTTAATTTTACGCAAAAAAAGAAAAATAAGGAAAATACCCTTATTTATCAATGTCTTTCAATTACTTTAAAACGTACTAAACATCATACACTATCCTAATAAAAATTACAACCCCGGGGCAAAGTTTTTGGCTTACCGGGATACTGGCCCCTTATTTACTACAATCTTTTAACAATCCTTCCCTTACCTCCGTAAGGATCGAGCACAACCTCGACAGAATCACCAATCAAAACTTTGATGCGATGCATTCTCATTTTACCTGACAAATATGCCAAAATTTCTTTTGCTTCATCTACATCACCTTCTTTTTTTCCCTGTATTTCTACTCGAAACAAAGTCGACGGCAAGGCTTCAGTTATGACGCCTCGTACAGACAATAGCTTTTCCTTTTTTTGATCAATCATCAAGTTAAATAAATATAACAAAACTAATTGACCTAGTCAACCTCGCCCTCATTTGGATCAACAGGGTAATTTACAATAATCTTTATATCTTTAGCCTTACCCGGAATAGTGCGACTCCAGATGGGACTCAGGGATAGATTTGCCGAAACTACATTTGGATAACCTAGCAATAATTGATTGAAATCACTTTTAGATTTACCTAATAAATCTGAGATTAGCTTTACGGAATCGAGCCTCCAGACAACTTTTGCCGAACCAGATAAGTTAAAATCTATGGTCTTGGCATCCTTGATCACAGAATTAGCACTAGAGAGTTTGAAGGTGAGATCTTTTATGTTGGCTATGTATGTATCAGCCCCATCAGATCCATCTACCACCTTCTGGACTATTTTAGTAGAAAGTTTCTGTTCTTCAAACAGAACTCCGTGTAAAGTACCCTTTAAAGTAACTGGCAACTTGTCAGAAGATGAAGATAACAAGCTACTACCACTACTTTCTTCGGTTTCTAGATACACAGCATCTTTTAGTAACACAAAACCACTCGGAATTTGATCAGTAGCCTTTTGTAAAAGATTTTTCTGAAGAGTAGTGTGAAGTTCGGATAAAGCCTTACTTTTATCAGTTTCCGATACTACGTATGATAGACCCTTAAAACCACCAACCAGGTCCCCTTTGGATCTGCCATAAAATTTCTCATATTTAGGAGTACCCTTGAAACCAAGAATTTTAAAATCAAGGGGTTTACTATTACCCCCTACACCAGTTTCGACACTGTATACCCCCACCTCCACCGAACCTGGAGTAGAACCAGTCATACCCGGAACCACAATAGCTTTTTCAGTTTTGTAAATTTTTCCATTGGAACCTTCTAACCGAGTGTCGATATCTAATTTTTGAGAATTCGTACTAAAATTATTATAAATAACTACAGTACCTCGAGCGCTCTCGGCAACTTCTTTTTTTTCTGTGGCAGTCACTGTTTTGCTGACATCACCAGAGATGGCCACTAAATCAAAAGTCATCGCCTCAGTATTGCCGTCCAACTCAGCAGATAAATTGAGATTAATGGACAGATCTTTTATCTTTGGATCTATGATTATCTCAGCTCTAGCGAAAAAATATGAAAGAGAAAAAAGAAAGAATACTATGGCCACACCCGCTACTATCCACAAACCGTGACGATTCTTGGAAGATATTGGTTCATCTTCATAACTTGTAACAGCCACCTTCGGTCTAGCTTCGGGCTTTTCTAAGACTGGTTTTCTAACCACCCGCTTAATTTCTGGTTTCTTGGAACTATTTATTTTTACCATGTCTTGAAATATACTTTTAGGCATATATTATATTTTACCAGATTTATCTCCATAAATTAAGAAATGATTTACGTAGCTCGCATCAAGCATCATAAATGAGTCTCGAGAAATATCCTTTTCGAATTCTACAACTCCGTGAAGAGTTACAGTGTCTAAAAATATTATTTTAAATTTAGACTCAGTTAATGTGTATTGATTGAATTGTTCGGATTCAATGACCTGCCCAAAAAAATGCAAAAAATCTAAATCGGCTGACAAATAAATAGTATACGGTACTGAAATATCTCGAGAAAGATTGGCCAAGGATTCTTGGAAGTTTTTCAACCACTCTATTTTTAATTTATTCACTATGTCGGTCAATTTTTTCTCGGTAACTGGGTCGGCATGACCTGCGTTTAACAATGATATATAAGACGAAGCTTCCTGGTCACTACAAGACATATCACGAGCGAGACCGCGCACCATAAAATGGCGACCCATCGGGAAAGATATGGACTCACTAAAAACACCCCTCTTTATCATGGAAATATCTGTCACCTCTCCGCCTATATCAATCAAGAGAAAATTTGGCTGTTCTTTAAATAAACTGTGCACAACAGCAAATGAGGCAAAGGTAAATGAAGAAAACTTGATGACCTTTTGGTGAAAATATTTTCTTATAACCTCCTCCATGTTTTTTAGAACTTGATCTGGGCACATGGAAACGAAAAGAGTGATTTCGGCTTCTTGAACTTTTTGATTTATAGGATTATGAGTTTCATAACCATTGAGAACTGTTTTGACATTTTTCAATTCGATCACTCGAATCTCTTGGTTGGCCTTTATATATTTCTCCAAATGCTCCTCTTTAAACTTTTCCATCTCCTTCTTTATCAGCTCATCTGCTAATGCCTGAGAAAAAATAAAAGGAGTTTCTTTTTTTAGATTTATAATTCGGGTCTGCGAAACATACCAAGGTGAGGCTAAAACACAATAAATATTTTTTGGAGCACCGACACCAGACTTGAAAGCTTTTTCAGCTACGATGTCCAAGGATTTCATGGTGGAAATTAAAAATTTGTCGACACTCACAGTTTCATCTTGTGTGACTGGTTCACGGATTGAAAAAAGCAGTTTCGGAACCCCAGTTTTTTGAGCACTTAAAATAGATACTCCGACAGAAGAAGATCGAATATCAAAAACAAGCGTTAGTTCTTTTTTTTCGTTCGACTTAAATATATCAAACATACCCTTTATTGTATCACCCGATAGTGAATTTTGGAAATGCGCAGGCGCGCAAATTTAGTAATTTGCTTTTCCAAAATCTACTACGGGGTCACAAAAGCACTGCCTTGATGCGACGAACGCCCGCCGAGACTGCTTCTTCTTTCAAAATTTTAAATTGGCCTAGCTCTTTGGTATTTTGAACATGTGGCCCACCGCAAAATTCTTTACTAATAGCATTTTCCACATTTCCGTTTCCACCAATATAGTAAACAGAAACCATATCTGGATATTTTGCACCGAATTCCATCTCAGCCCCCAATCTTTGCGCTTCAGCCAAAGGCATTTCAGTGCGAGTCACTGGTAATCCTTGAGAAATTTTATCATCCACCCAAGCTTCCACTTTTTGTTTTTCTTCATCGGTCAATTTATGGTCACACAAAAAGTCTATACGCAATCTCTCTTCGGTGATATTACTACCCCGTTGTTTTACTTCTTTACCGACGACAGCTTGTAAGCCAGCCAATAGCAAGTGGTGAGCAGTGTGCAAGCGAACAGTCTTTTCATTGTGATTAGCTAATCCCCCCTTGAACATCCCAGCCGAAGCTGTCTGAGAAAGCTTTTGATGTTCAGCCATCTTTTTATGAAAATCTTCAAGATCTACAGTCTGACCTTTTTCTTTAGCTAATTCCTGTGTGAGCTCTATTGGGAAACCATATGTAGTAGCAAGAACAAAAGGGTCAGTATTTTTTTCAAACTCTTTTAAACCTTGGGTTAAAGTTTTCTCAAATTGCTCAAATTCTAGAGAGATAACAGGGAAAATGACTTCTTTATTTAAATTAGAATAAACTGGAGCAAATTTTTCAATGACCTTACCTGCAACAGTTATAGGATCTATATTAGATTCTTTAGTATATACGGCTGCACGTCTAAGCAAACGTCGGAGTACATACCCTCTTTCTTTACCAGATGGAATCACACCTTCAGCAATCATAAATACAGATGCACGCATGTGGTCTGCAATAATTCTACGTTTCTTCTCATTTAGAGTTTGAGGAATTACTGACATTATTCCAGCGAATAAATCAGTATCATACACTGTTCGTTTACCTTGCATCACAGTACTAGTTCGCTCAAGCCCAGCTCCAGTATCAACATTTCTTGCCTTAAGCTTGCCAATAACTTTGCCATCTTTTTTCTCATATTCCATAAATACATCATTCCAAATTTCAACAACGTCTTCGCGCTTTACCGCAGCCAAAAAATCTTCTTTTGACAGGTCACCCATACTACCAACCATGTCATAAAACATTTCAGAATCTGGCCCACATGGACCATTCTCACCAGCACTCCACCAGTTATCATCTGCGCCTAAGAAATAAATTCTATTTTCAGGAATACCGAGTTTCTTCCAAACTTCTGCTGACTCAGTATCTTTGGGTGCATTATCATCTCCTTCGAATACAGTTACATATAGACGATTAGGATCTAGACCTAGACCTTCCTCTTTTGAAGTTAAAAATTCGAAACTCCATTTAATAGCATCTTCTTTAAAATAATCTCCGAGAGACCAATTTCCCATCATTTCAAAAAATGATAGATGTCTCATGTCCCCAATATCTTCCAAGTCTCCAGTTCGGACACATTTTTGCACGTCGACAATTCTCTTTCCCATAGGATGGTCCTGGCCCAAAAGATAAGGAACTAGGGGTTGCATGCCGGCAGTGTTGAACAACACTGAAGGGTCATTTTCAGGAACGAGCGAAGCCGAAGGAATGACCGCATGTCCCCGGTTTTCAAAAAACTTTAAAAATCTTGACCTAATTTCACTTGAATCCATATATAGAGCAATTATATAGCAAAAACAGCTTTATTTCACTACCCCACCACCGAGGCAAACATCCCCATCATAGACCACTATCGACTGACCCGGAGCAACCAGTGTCGGCTTTTCAAAAATTACTTCTGCGAAAGTCGGACTTCCGCAGACTATTTTACAGGGTAAAAATTCTCCATGATAACGAATCTGGGCTGTATATTTTTTTTCTTGATTGGGTATTTCTGAAATCCAATTTGTTTTTTCTAAATGTATCCCAAAATGTGAAGAATTTTTTGGCATTACTCCAGCCAATGGCTGGAACCTTCCGCCTTCAAAATTCTTCACATTTTGCTTTTCAGAAACCACCAAAATATTTTTCTTCACGTCTTTACTGACTACATAGTATCGTTCATCGTTTGGAGTTTTTTTAGTAATAGTAAATCCATGCCTTTCACCTAGGGTGCTAAACACGCTTCCTTCATGGTGGCCTATCACTTCACCTGCTTCATTTACCACGTCTCCCCTTTTTTCTTTTATGTAATGTTTTAAGAATTTTTTCAAATCCACTGGACCTAAAAAGCAAATCCCCTGGCTGTCTTTTTTGGTGGCCACTGGCAATTTAAATTTCTTGGCCAGCTTTCTGACTTCGCTTTTTTCTAAATGACCAACTGGAAAAAGTATTTTTGATAATTGTTCTTGACGCAATGTCCACAAAAAATAACTTTGATCTTTAGATTTATCAATGCCACAACCAAGCAAAACCTGCTTTTTAGAAGGAGTGGTTGAGCGTAGCGAGGAACCGAGCGACTGAGAAAAAGTTGGTTTTGCTTGGTTGCTAGAAGCAACTTGGGCATAATGACCAGTAGCCACATAATCCGCCCCCATAGAGAGAGCTTTATTTAAAAATGCACCAAACTTTACATGTTGATTACACATGACATCTGGATTTGGAGTCCGGCCGGCTTTGT
>JACCDK010200131.1_pt1 | contig 47016 bp, 34 predicted proteins | sample 7445871 | NCBI WGS metagenome assembly JACCDK01 (sample SAMN15323436, study PRJNA562643) | freshwater metagenome | isolation source: river surface water | place: USA:Blue River Watershed | collected 2017-08-15 | reverse complement strand
ATTGCTACTCCATACGTCACTCGGAGCACCAAATCCGTCAATCGAATGGGAGTCGATGAAAATATCTCCCCCATTTAATTTCAAAAGAGCCTTGATGCTTGGTGTCCAATAGGATTCATATCCTTGAATCAACAATTGTGTACCTTCTTTGCTAAAAACTTCCGGTTGGGGGTCCACGCCTGTCATGCGAATGACGATGAGCGCCCAAGTTCCTTCGCCTGCGGGAGCCGACCAAGTTAAATAGGCAGACATGGGTTTTCCAAAATAGCCCTTGGATTTCCCTGCGAGGATTTGATCGGTGAGATTTATGCGTGTGGAGGCATCGATGGTTAATAGCTTTGAACCTTTGATGGGCATTTGGCTAACCCGATAGGCGTGTACAGCTAAAATTGCGCCTTTGCCGGGTAGAGAATCTGCATAGGCTTTCCCCGCCACCAAAAGCGTATCTGAGGCAGAGAGTGTTTTACGAGTGTAATCGTGTTTGATTGAAAAATTACCTGGAATCGGTGCACCCGTTTTGTATTTTAAACTTATTTTGATGCCGAGTTCATTGCCTTTTTTTAAGAGGCCCTCGATTTGAGCTAGAGTTGGTTCTCCACCCTGACCGATTTCAACACCAGCAATTCCTGCAGCTTTTAGTTCTACTAATTGCTTTTCCAATTCTGCCATTTCTGCAGTTTCCGGTGGAAAATTCCAGCGTACCCAGGGAAAGTCTTCCGACTTTGGATTGGCAAAAGAAATTTTTGTTAGGGGCGTTACAGAATTTAATTTCGAATAAGAGGGACTCCAATTTGATTGCTGAGCAATAGTGCTGAAAGCAATAACTAAAAATGTCGCAATATTGACTAATTTTTTCATGATATCCAGTAGAGTGATTTACTTAGGAAATTATACTATATTTTTTAATATACTTTCCCTATGATAGTATTTATTCGATGAAACTACTCTTTTTAGCGACATATTTTGTCTTTGAAATGGTAAATATCCTATTTTGTGAAGGATTTACTGCAGGGCAAAAAACTAACATCTGATTAAAAAAGTAATAACTATAAGCATTTGTGTTTTTATTTTAGGATTTCAGTGATTTATTTTCTTGCAGGCGGTCCAATTCTTCCAAAAAAATTCAAAATGTATCCAATGATATCAAAAATCCATTAAATTTAATGGTTATGAAATGGCTACTTATTTTATCGATTTTATTTTTATCCAATACCACCCTTTGGTCCCAATCTCCTGTGATTTGGAGAGAGGCTTACCCTGGGGTATGGAAAGCGGTGGTTGGACAAAACCAAAAGCATAGCCTTCTTCAAGCAGCTGGCGGCCGGCCAAACTTGACGGCTCTCCAACAACTTCCTCAAACCCAATTCCCTTTGGATAAAGCGGCCATCGAAGTAAAAATATTGCAGGGGAAAACGTATCTGAAATTTCCACTTCAGCACAATGAGCAGATTTATGGGCTTGGTTTGAATTTCCAGACGGTGAATCAAAGAGGTCGGATTTTAAACCTACACATGGATCATTTTGGCGGAAAGGATAATGGGAGGTCTCATGCTCCAGTGCCTTTTTATGTTTCTTCAAATGGTTATGGCGTCTTAATAGACGCCGCTCAATATATAACAGTGTACGCAGGGACAGGGGTACGAGTTGATTCAAAAAATCCGCCCGAATTGCAAGACCGAAATACAAATAAAAATTGGAGCGCACAACCCTATTCAGATGCAATCGAGGTTTTAGTGCCCGTAAATGGTACAAAAATTTATGTTTTTGGAGGACCTACCATGATGCATGTGGTTCAACGTTATAATTTGCTAAGTGGGGGTGGATATTTACCGCCTAAATGGGGCTTGGGTTTTACTCAGCGGGTACCTACCCTATATTCTCAAGAGGAAATCTTAAAGGAGGTAGCAAGTTTTGAGGCACATGATTTTCCTTTGGATTTTATCGGCTTGGAACCAGGCTGGCAAAGTATGTCTTACCCGTGTACATTTGAGTGGGACTCTACTCGATTCCCAAACCCAAAATTATTTTTGGATCAATTATCTAGCAAGGGTGTTTCGGCAAATCTATGGTTGAATCCATATGTATCTCCAAAATCGTCCTTATATCCATTGGTCAAAAACCTAACAGGTTCACATACTGTTTGGAATGGTTTGGTCCCTGATTTTACCTTGGCCAAAGCGCGCCAATTATATAAGAATCATTTTAAGAAAAATTTGATGGACCTTGGGGTCGGTGGCTTTAAAATCGATGAAGTGGATGGTTATGACAATTGGATTTGGCCCGATGTTGCAACCTTTCCTTCAGGCACCAGTGCTGAAGAAATGCGACAAATGTATGGTTCGATGGTTCAGAATATGACAGCCAAATGGTATAAAGAAATTAATAAGCGCAGCTATGGATTAGCTCGGGCTTCGAATGCAGGGGCGAGTCATTTACCTTATGTGATTTACAATGACTATTATAATCACAAAGATTTCATTACGGCGCTGATAAATAGTAGTTTTATTGGAGTCCTTTGGACGCCAGAGGTGCGTGCGTCCAAAACGGCAGAAGAATGGATTCGGAGAATGCAATCAGCCTGTTTTTCGCCCATGGCGATGATAAATGCTTGGGCAGATGGAACCAAACCATGGACTTTTACAGAGGTAGCAGATGCGGTGAAAGAAGTAGCGAATTTGAGAATGCAGTTATTGCCTTATTTATACACAACTTTTGCAGCCTATAGGCGAGAAGGGAAACCTCCATTTCGAGCGATGCAACTAGTGGATGGATTTGTAGATCACTCGGTTCTTGAGGATGGACAATTTGACGCCACAAATAATCCGTATCAAATGGCCATTAGGAGAGATATCAAAGACCAATACATGGTGGGAGATAATTTGTTGGTAGCACCGATGTTTGCTGGAGAAAAAACGAGACAAGTTATTTTACCGAAAGGCAAGTGGTTTGATTTTTACACCGGTGCATTTGTGGGGGAAAACCAATTGATTCAGATTGAGCCTGAATTAGAAAAGATTCCTTTGTTTGTGCGGGACGGTGGGATTATTCCGATGGTTCCGATCCACCGACAAGCGCCAAAGACTGACCAAAAATGGCCCATAGAACTTAGACATTATGGGTATAAAGTAGGGGAATTTACCTTGTATGATGATGATGGCCGTACATTTGATTTTGAAAAGGGAGCTTTTTCGCTAACTCGTTTTTATGTGGAAAAAGATGCCCAGGGTAAATTAATAGGAAATCAACCTAGCCAAGCACCATTGAGCTATTTAGGGCAGGTCAACTGGGTTTTCATGACACATTAATCCCATGTTAATTCCCCAGAAGAAGGGGTTCAGCAATTATTTAATGGTTTTGATATAATTGGGGAAGAATATTTTGAGGTAGAGGCAAAAGATTTTGAAGCGCTTTATTCAGAATTAGTCTTACAAAATCAATGCAAGCAACTGATGGATAATATCGGAATATCAAATAAAGACTTGATAAAAATAGGGTACATCCAAACGTAATTTTCTGATAGTCAGAATTTTAATCCTTTTATAATAGTAGCATCTAAACACATTTTATCTTATCTTCAGTTCTGAAATGAAGTATAAATACCTATAAAACGATGAAAAACTTGACCTTACTATCTATAGCCTTTGCAATGGCTAGTTTTTTATTTGGACAAGCCAATGGCGCAAAACATGTTCCTGAATTTAAGAAAGTGGTACTCAGCGAGACCTTTATTTCAGAAGGGGTATGCGTTGGGGATGTCAATCAGGATGGAATAAAAGATGTAATGGCAGGAGCATTTTGGTTTGAAGCACCTAATTGGACAAAGCATGCCATCAGTGATGACGATATTCGATACGATAAATCTTTAAAACCCTTTCCAAAAGAACATGTATTTAAGGTAGATGAAGGATATAGCAATTCGTTTGTAAATTTTGCCCAAGACGTCAATCATGATGGATGGGTAGATTTGATAAAAATAGGATTACCAGGGGAGGCCGTTTATTGGTTTGAGAATCCCAAAAACAAGGCAATTCTTTGGAAAAAACATTTTTTATATGCCTCTGTCGGAAACGAATCTCCTTTATTTGAAGATGTCAATGGCGATGGATTGAAAGATATCATTGGCAATGATTCTAAATCAAAAAAAATGATATGGCTTGAGGCTCCATTGGTTAAAAAAGATACCATCTGGAAAGTTCATGTGATATCATCTAACCCCAATTTAGGAACGCATAAATATACACATGGTTTGGGATATGGGGATATGAATGGGGATTCAAAGAAAGATATTATCATTAAAGATGGTTGGTGGGAAAGTCCAGCAGATTTGATGCTTGGCGAATGGACATTTCATCCACTGTCCTTACAATTTGATAGTGCGCATATCATGGTACTGGATTTAGACGGCGACGGTTTTACTGATTTATTGAATTCCTCTGCTCATGATTATGGGATTTGGTGGCATCGGCGGACTGCTACAGGGATAGAAACACAGTTGATTCAGAAGGATTTATCGCAAACACATGCCATGGCAATGGCGGATTTGAATGGAGACAAACATCCAGATTTTGTAGTGGGCAAAAGGTTTATGGCTCATAATGGAAAAGATCCTGGAGAATTTGAAAAACCAATCTTGCGCTGGCTTGAGTTTAAACCCGGAAAAACTCCAGCTTGGATGAGCCATGATATCGATGAGGACTCAGGAGCGGGTATTCATCTGTTGTTAGAAGACATGAATAAGGACGGACTAACAGATATAATTATCTCAAATAAAAAAGGCGTTTTTGTCTTTTATCATCAAAAGAAGAAGGGGCATTAAGGTCGATGGATTTTGAAAGGGATAAATAGACTTTATTATTTTTAAATACAACGGAATTACAATCATCTAAATACCATTCCTTACTAAAATTACAATTCTTCTTGTGCCAGAATAATCTTTTTCAAAACATCATTTAACCCAATTAAGACTATCCGCTTTCAATTCTAGAGCTTCTTCATCCCATTAACTTAAAAATCCATGTTCAATATCCCATGGATTAAACAAAATTAGAATATAAACTTGTTGGTATGGCAAACGCAAGACTTTGATGGTTTTCAATATCTCTCGAAAAAAGAATTACAAATCAACAGAGTTTCATTTTAAGAAATTATATTTACGTGTTTAAAAATTTATCAGAACCTTTAAAAATAAAAGATGAAAAAAATTTATCAATACAATAACCTAAAGGCTTTTTTCTTATTTGTTGCCTTTTTTATATTCGGGTGTTCTAAAGATGCTGGCGTAACTCCAGTCACTCCTGAACTCTCCATCTTAGGTAAATGGCAACTATTGGTTTCAAGAAGTATTGAGAACGGAAAATCTACTTATGAATATGTAGGGAAATCGGGCGATTTCCTTGAAATCACAAATAATGATTTTATAAGATACGATAATGATGGAAGTAAAGAGGCTTTTCAGTATAAGGTTATTGAAAAAAATAAGAAAATAGCGATCATTGGTAGTACTCCATCTGGTGGAGACGACCTAGTTGAAATTCGAAATTTGACGAGCAGTTCAATGACTCTTTATCAAGAATATGTAAAAAATAATATTACTTACATAAACTATATTGATCTAAAGAAATAGGTAAAGTTTGAATAATTTAGTGTTCAAAACTGCGAGGGATCAGGGCAATTTTTTGCATAAAATGGGAGATCTCTTTTGGAGCAAACCCCTGGATAGTCCCCTTTCATACCTTGCATGTCGTAGATCAATTGAAAATGCAAGTGTGGGGGCCATCCGCCATTTTCAGTGGATTGTCCTAGGTGGCAAAGGAGTTGTCCGGCGACAACAGAGGCACCTACTTCCAAGTGGACTAAATCTTCAATTGCTAAATGTCCGTATAAACTAAAGAAGTTTTTCTTGGGGTGATATAAAATGATGGTTGGACCATAATTACCTGATCCGGCATTGACTTGAAAGCTATGAACGACCCCATCTATGGGTGCAAAAACAGGGGTTCCAGCTGTAGTCCAAAAATCAATTCCCAAATGGATATTCCTGAAATCTGAGGAGGCGGTTGCAAAATTCTCATGTGATTCATAAATCACTCGATGTTCCAAATAGCCCCCAAAACCAATCTTATTGCCAATTTTTGAATGAATGTAATCGCAAAATGCAGTAGTATTCCCATAAATAGATTGGCTTAATTCCAAATTCTTTATACTAAGATCTAGTGCAATACTATTGCTATTGGTAAAAGGTTCGGAAAACAAATGATGAATCATTTTTGGATTTTTTTTAAAATTAGTGAAAGATTAACTTTTAGTCTATTTAAATTGCAAAATGGTAGGTAAGAAACTTCAAGAATTGATTAATGAATTATATTCATTTTCGAATGAGGCCAAACAGGTCAATTTAAAAATATCCTCTGCTAGTGTTGGATGGCATATTTCTCATTCTTTGTTAGTGATAATTAAAATTAGTCATGCCATAAAAAATTCGAATGAAACAGATTATAAGGTACAATTTTCGTGGAGGAAGATGTTCCTTTTAGTCCGTGGAAAATTTCCTAGGGGGAAAGCCCAAGCTCCCAGTAGCGTGAAACCGATGGAGGAAGATATCATTGATTTTCATCAATTACATCAGGAGGCCCTCGATGCTTCGGAAATGTTAAGGCATTTGAAGGGGAGGAAATTTTTTAAACATCCTTTATTAGGTTACCTATCAAAAAAAGAAACCATTCGGTTTTTGAAAATTCATACGGTCCATCATTTGAAAATTATGAAGGATATCCTGAATTAAAATTCTAATTATTTCATATCGAACAAAAGCCATAACATTTTGTGATTCAAAATGTCGCATAAATGACGTTAATTTGTCTACAATTTATTCATTTAGTCTAATCATTTTTGCAAATGGGATTTGGTGAAAAACTAAAAGAGCTTAGAATCAATTTAAATTATTCGCAAAAAGATCTTTCCGATCAAACGGGTTTAACGATAAGGACCATTCAACGTATTGAGAACAATAAAGTGAAACCTAGTCTTTATTCATTAAAAGTGATTGGAGAAGCCTTGAAAATTGATTTAACTGAATATGTAAACAAAGCAGAATCCAAACCCTATGAGTTTAGTTTTACCATTAAAATTACTGACATGAATCAATTATTCAATGACATCAAAATCCTTGTGAAAAATAATTGGAAAATCTTAATTTGGATTATCCTCATAATATTCTTTGTTTCGAGTTATAAAGACATTAAATCAGGGTTTACAGATGCTTGGACGAAGGAGAAATCAACTACTAAATAAAAATTAAATCAGAGCAATCTTCCTTAATATTTGAAGAAATGTGGTCTCAAGGATTTTCAGGTTGATATCTTAGAACCCTTGTTTACCTAAATTTCCAGTTTAGTTGAGGCCTCATCAAGACTTTTCCGATTTTTCAAGATGACGATTGTTAAGGTATTTTCTAATGGTATGCTTGATTAATTATTTACAAGAAATTTATTTACGTCTAACCAATGAATAAATGCATCAAACCAACGATTGCTGGTACGATTTGGATTTCCTAGGCCAAATCCGTGTCCTCCATTTTGGTAAAGGTGAAATTCAACAGGTCTGCCAGCCTTGAACCAAGAGTCTATCACACCAAATTGAGCGTTAAACAAAAAATCATCTGAGGCAATTACATTGAACATGGGAGGAGCATTTTCTGGTACTTTCACAGGTCCCATGCCTCCATAAATGGGGCCTATAAATGCTAGCTTCATGGTTTTGGAATTCAATGTGGCATGCATGGTGAGTCCTGCGCCTGCAGAAAAACCTATCATTCCAATTCGTTTGGTATCAATACCCCATTGGGTTGCATTTTTAAGAAGCATTGCATAAGCGGCCTCTGCATCTTCGAGCTGATTGGAAAGGTCCATTTGTAGAAGGGAAGGCGACGTTGTGGATTTGGATTGCTCATCTGGTTTTACAGGTGCCGGACGTGGGCGATTCATCCATGCCTTGAAGTCATCTAAAGATTCTGCCGTAGGAAAAAGTCGATACTTTAAAACAAATGCTGCAATTCCTTTTTTGGCTAGCGCCTCAGCTACTTCCCAGCCTTCATTTCCCATGGATAACCAACGATATCCGCCGCCTGGGGCAACAATTACTGCAGCACCGTTTGCGGTCCCTTTTGCTGGAAGGAAGGGGGTTAGGGTTGCTTTTGAAATATTTCTTGCCATGGGATCTCCCCATTGGCGAAACCATGTTTCTTTTGCGGGCTGGTCTTTTACGGATCCCGTTCCTAAAGGTATTGCATTTGGCTCTTTTGGTGTCTCAAGTGGATAAATGGTTCCATCTTGGGCAATGGTAATCAATGCAAAGCATTGAAAAATTATTAGGAATAAAAAGGTATAAAAATTCTTCATTTTATTAAATAGGTTTATCTCCTCAATTTGACTAATATTTTTATTATTTTTATCCTTTAGGCAGAAAAATTTTCTTTAGTTCACATGGAAAACACAAATTATAAAAAGAAGGGATTTTCGAGAAGAAAATTTTTTGCAATTGCTGGAACTGGTCTTGCTGGAACTTTGGCATTACTTTATTTTGGTAGGGGACCGATTAGGAGAAAAATCAGTGAGATTACCAACGGGATGGAAATTCCTGCAGATGTTTCGGACCTTGACCCCAACTTATGGTTTGAATTAAATGCAGATAATACCATCACCTTGAAATCACCTAAGGTAGAAATGGGACAAGGGATTTTTACGGGTTTTGCTATGTTGGCTGCTGAAGAATTAGATGTACCATTTGACAATATTAAAGTTGTACATGCCAAATCAAGCAATGGCTTACTTTCTAATACGGGTGGGAGCAATAGTACTTCATCCCTTTATGTAATTATTCGAGAGGTAGCCGCTACTTTTCGAGAGACGCTTAAATTGCAAGCTTCTAAATTGTGGAATATTCCTGTGTCAGCCATTTCTACAAAAGACGGACAATTGAGTGCAGGAGATAAAAAATTATCCTATGCCGACTTAGCAAAGCAAGTTAGTGAATGGGAAACGGCCTCTACACCTGAACTGAGGCCTTCTTCAAGTTTTAAATACGTTGGCACCTCACAAAAGAGAATTGATTTATCTTATAAAATTAGTGGAAAGCCAATTTATGGAATCGATACTGTGCTACCAAATATGGTGTATGGGGCAGTTCTTTACACGCCTTTTATTAATGGGAAATTAAAAAATGCGAGTACTAGTGTAGCTAAAAAAGAAAAGGGCGTATTACACATTGTAGAGGAAAAGGAATGGATAGGGGTCATTGCAACATCTCGATTTGCAGCTCAACGTGCTGTTGAAAAAATAAAAGCAAACTGGGATTACGACGCTACAATGAATTCCACTCAACTAGAAAAATCAATTCAAGTTGGAAATGGAGATGAAGTAATTATTCAAAAGGATGGAGACACAGAAGCGGCACCAGGTGAAATAATCATTGGGAACTTCCGGACTCCAATTGGGTTTCATGCCTGCATGGAGCCATCTATTGTGGTTGCAGATTATAAACCTGATAAGCTTACGCTTTATACATCTTTCCAAAATGCGGCTTATATCCAAAACGCTGTTTCTGAGGCTTTAGGGATTGACAAAAAACAGATTGAAACCATATCCACTTATGTAGGGGGTGGATTTGGGAGAAAAGCTGTGAAGACGAATGCAGTGGAGGCGGTAATTTTATCCAAAGCAATTGGAAAGCCCGTTCAGCTCCTCAACACACGTCAGCAAGAATTTCAGAATGGCTATGTTCGAACAAATACCCACCATGTGTTGAAAGGAAAATTAGGGGAGGATGGTAAAATTTTGGCCTTCGAACATGATCTTGCCACTGGGCCTATGGGCTACCAACTGATGCCATCTATTGCTATTCCTGTTTTAGGAGCAGATTTTATTGTTGCTGGACATGGCTCTCGGGTAGCTTATAACATTCCAAATATTAAAACGACAATTTGGCAAAATGAGACACCCTTTGAGTCGAGTATATGGCGTGGAATTGGAATGTTTGCCAATACATTTGCAATTGAAAGTTTTATGGATGAATTGGCCCATAAAGCAGGCGTTAATCCACTTACCTTTCGAATCAACCATTGTGACGAAGGCCCTCAAATGACTCGTCGGAAAAAATTACTTGAGAGCTTAGCCGTAAAATCTGGCTGGTTTTTGCCTAAATCGGACGAAATAGGTCGTGGAGTAGCTGTTTGTGATGATCGAAAAACAATTTCAGCTGCCGTGGTTGAGGTTCGGATGGTGGACGGGGCTATTAAAGTTACTAAAGTCACACAGGCGATTGACCCAGGTAAAATAATAAATCCTGAAGGCGTAAAACAGCAAGTAGAAGGGGCCTCTTTAATGGCAATAAGTGCCAGTTTATTTGAAAAAGGAACTATTGAAAAGGGACAATTTGTTCAGACGAATTTCCATACATATCAAGTCCTGCGCATGAACGATGCGCCAGCAATAGAAGTATTGCTGCAAGAGGGCGATGAGCAACCATTAGGAGTTGGAGAACCACCCATTTCTCCTATTGGCCCTGCTATTGCAAATGCTGTCTTTAACCTGACAGGGAAGCGTTTGAGGTCAATGCCTTTGCAAGAGGCATGGAATAATTTAAATAGTTAAATAACTATCTAAATTTTATATAAAATTATGAAGTTGTACAATCGTAATTGAGCACATTTAGGTGAAACGTATCCAATCAATCGATATTGTCCGAGGCTTAGTGATGGTTTTGATGGCCTTAGATCATGTGCGGGATTTAATGCATGTTGATTCGATTTCGCAAAGTCCGACTGATTTAAGTGTGACGACTCCATATTTATTTTTTACGCGCTGGATAACCCATTTATGTGCCCCAATTTTTGTTTTCTTGGCGGGGACATCCGTTTATTTTTCTGTTCAACAGGCAGGTGATATACAAGCCTCCAAAAAACATTTACGAAAGAGAGGTATTTGGTTGATTATACTTGAATTTTCTATTGTGAATTTTGCCTTGTTTTTTGATGTAGGCTTTCATACATTTTTATTTGAAGTGATAGCGAGCACAGGATTTGGATTTATAATTCTGTCTTTATTGCTGACATTTTCAGCAAATTTCACTGGCATATTAGGATTGATTATTATTTTGGCCCATAACCTTTTGTTGCTTTTGCCAATTGCTGAGCATTTGGCCATCAACACATTGCTCATGCCATTTTTTAATCTTTCTGCATTTCCTCTTTTTGCTGACAAAATGTTGGTAGTTGCGTATCCTCCCATTCCTTGGCTGGGAATTATGCTTTTGGGGTATTCAATGGCAAGAATCTTTGAATGGGAGCCTGAAAAGTCAAAGAAAATGTTCAGTCGAATTGGTTTGGGGATGTTGGTAATCTTTGTCCTAATTCGCTATTGGAATGCATATGGAGATCCTTTGCCATGGAGTTTGCAAATGAAGCAAGGCTTCACCTTTTTATCCTTCCTAAACATTAGCAAATATCCACCATCGCTCTTGTTTTGCTTCATTACACTTGGTATCATGTTTTTTATTTTGGCCCTCGTGGAAAACCTTCCTGAAGGTCTCAAAAAGTTTTTGAGGGTCTATGGGCGCGTTCCTTTATTTTATTTTGTGATTCATTTTTATTTGATTCATATCTTGACCCTTCTGATGCTATTTCTACAAGGATTCCCTTGGCATCTTTTTTCGTTTTCAAAAGGTACCTTCGGAAGACCCCTTGGTGTAGAGAGTGGTCTATCCTTGTGGGCCGTTTATTTGGTTTGGGTATTCGTTGTTTTGTTGCTCTACAAACCATGCGAATGGTTTGGAAGGTATAAAATGATGCACCCAAAATGGTGGCTTAGGTATTTTTAAAATAGGAGTAATTATTTTTTTACAATTTTATGTACAAGCCGATACATCGGCTTGTCTACAGATTGAATCTCTAATAAATAATTTCCGACAGATAAGGAATTCAATGGAATTATTTGGCCATTGCTAACATTGTTTTTTAGCAATAATTCTTGACCAATTAAATTATAAATGGAGACATCAACCCTTTCACCAAAAGTAGAAGGAAACTGAACGGATATATAGTCTTCAATTGGGTTTGGGAAAGGGCTTGGCTGGTCGCTTATCTGATTTGCTAATATTATTTCACAACCATCTTTTCCAACGGGCGCACCTTTTGTTGAATTTGGGCATTTATCAATATCATTTTTTACACCATCGCCATCGTCATCTAAATCTTTGACTAGATTGTATGAAAGGTTAAAGTGTGTCACAATTTCGGATACTCCCAATTTATATTCGTTAACTTTTAAAATTTCTTTAACTCCATCGTTGTTAATATCTACCGCTAAATTAAAACCGGATGGCCCATTGGTTTTAATGACATATTTTTCGAATTTATTTTTATTATTTAAAAAAATGGGGATATCGTTGTCAGTTGAATTAAAACGATCTCGGGTTAAAATATCTTCGTACCCATCACCATTTAAATCAACTAAATCATAACCATTTCCATTGGACTTAGTTGCTTCAAGGAATTCTTTATTGTCAAACCATTTATTGGTTATTTCTGTACCATTTTGGTCAAAGATATGGATGGCCCAATGTTCATTCGTTTGGGGGAGCGAAAACATTCCCAAAACGAATTCATCTTGACCATCTTTGTTCAAATCAGTAATGTAAAAGCTATCATGATTTAAAATTTGGCCTTGATTTAGTAGGTTAAGATTTCTTTTAAGTTCTATTTTTTTAATTAGTTCAGGATCTTTACCATTGATAGATTTGTTATAAATCCATACTTCTGGATAAGTGTAGTAATAAAAAGTAGTTTTACCATCTGGATAATCTTCTTTGGGCTGTAAAAATGCGTAAATTTTGTCCTTATAATTTTTAAAAATCATGGAATGGGTTTGTCCTTTATAATTTTCAGAAGGGTTCCATGGGAAAACAAATTGGCGAGATATTGTTTGATTTTTATCCACGGTATATTTAGTAGCCAAATAGCCTCGGTTGTCTTGGCGCTGGTTAATGCTTGGAACAATTAAGTCTTTGATATTGTCTTGGTCATAATCGATTAAAGAAGCTTGCCAATACGCCGGGTAATCCTTTTTACCATAATTAACGGTTGTGGTATCGATGTAAACTCTTTTCAAATAGGTTTTTTCGTTAAATAAAAGATTTCCAGGCATAAAATTCCCTCCTGGGAAATAGTAACTGGCTTGCTTGCCTGGTTGGCCATGATAATTTTCAATGGGTAAATAAATGTCTAAGTCGCCATCTTGATCAAAATCATAAACAGTGTCGAAATAAAACATATGATCTCCATGTCCTAACACAAAAAGATTTGTTTGTTCAACGAATTTTTTCCGTGAATTATCCCATAAAAAAATCATAACGGGCGAACCAATTGATGGATTTTTGGGAGCAACCCAAACTAAATCATTGAAACCGTCTTTGTTGAAATCAAAATGTTCGGAAAAATTTCTTCCTAGGTAGTTTGAGTTTGAGGTAAAATCGAATCCAAGGGAATTGAATTTCGAAATTGTTTCTGCAGAAATTTCTAAAATGGTATTATTGGTATTCGAAATATCTATTCGGAAAGTTGGATTTGAATTTTGAGAAATTGCATTAAAACAAAAGAAAAAGCTTATGATTGAAATAAATACTTTAAACATGATGATATTTTTAGAATATAGTATTTAAAGTTAGATAAAATTAGTTTGTTTTAAAATTTAAGATTTATTGCTATTAATTGCAGTCTTTGGGTAACAACGGATAAATGATTTAAGTTTATCTTTTATCTTTGATTTATACATCAAACAAACAAATCTTTATTATGAAAAAGACAGATCAACCAATTGTACCAATTTTCTGTTTTCTTTTTTTTATCTTATTGTCTTTGGCTTCGCAGTCAGTTAAGGGCCAATCGGGTGTAGTAGATACACTATCGGCTAAAAAGCCAGCTTCAAAAATAAAATCCTATGCACAGGTGATTACAAAAGAGGCGAAATCTTCGAAAGGATTATTTACGACTCATCAGGTTGGAGAAAAATACTATTTTGAAATCCCTAAAAAACATTTGGGGAAAGACATGCTCTTAGTAAGTCAAATTGCCAAAATACCAGCCGGCCTTGGAGGAGGCTATGTGAATGCTGGTACCTCAAGTCATGAGCAATTAATTGTTTGGGAAAAATTCAAAGAGAAAATTTTAATTAAAATAAAGTCATATACCGCTGTTGCGCCTGATTCATTGCCTATAAGCTTGTCTGTCAAGGCCAATCATTATGAACCTACATTGTATGCATTTGATATTGAAACCTATAGCAAAGATTCTTCTTCGGTTGTGATTGATGTAACAAAATTTTATACCAGTGATATTCCTGCGATGAGTGGATTAGATGCTGGATTACGAGAAGCGCATAAGGTAAAAAATTTGGATGCAAGTCGCAGTTTTATACGATCCGTGAAGTCTTTTCCGTTGAATATTGAAGTGCTTCAGGATTTCACCTATAACGCGTCTAAACCATCTGCCACTCCCTACACGGAAACCATTAGCATGCAAATGAATCAATCGATGATTTTATTGCCAGAGAAACCAATGAAGCCTCGAATTTTTGATCAAAGGGTTGGTTATTTCACGCAGAAACAATTTGATTATGGCAGTGAGGAATTGAAATCAGATCAAAAAACATATATTCAAAGATGGCGTTTGGAGCCTAAAGATCCTGAGGCCTATAAAAGAGGGGAGTTAGTGGAACCGATAAAGCCCATTGTATATTATCTAGACCCAGCTACCCCAATGAAACTTCGAAAACACATGAAAAAGGGTGTTGAAAATTGGCAAAAAGCATTTGAAATGGCTGGTTTCAAAAACGCCATTATTTGTAAAGATCCACCAACAAAAGAAGAGGATCCGGATTTTTCGCCTGAAGACATTCGTTATTCGGTGATCCGATATGTGGCAAGTACCACGCGTAATGCAATGGGTCCAAGTGTAAGTGACCCACGTTCTGGAGAGATTATTGAAAGTGATATCATTTGGTATCACAATCACTTGCGGTCTTATCGAAATCGTTTTTTGATTGAAACAGGTGCTTCCAATCCGAAGGCAAGAACCTTAGAAACGAGTGAAGAGGATATCGGTGAAATGATGGAAATGGTAATCTCACATGAAGTAGGTCACGCTTTGGGGTTCCCGCATAACATGGGGGCAAGCAGTTCCTATGAAGTTGAAAACTATCGTAAATCCGATTTTACCCAAAAAGAGGGAATTTCAGCAAGTATTATGGATTATGCACGCTTTAATTACATTGCTCAACCAGAAGACAAGGGAGTTCGATACATTCGCAAAATGGGACCATATGATGATTATGCGGTGAATTGGGGCTACAGGGTTTTGCCTGATGCGGCCACTCCAGAGGCAGAAGTTCCTACTTTAAATAAATGGATCGAGGAAAAAGCCGGGGACCCTCGTTTTCGCTTTGGCAATCAGGGCACAACCTTTGACCCAAGTTCTCAAACAGAGGATATTGGGAACGATCCAGTACGAGCAAGTACTTATGCCATGAAAAACTTAAAATATGTAGCTAAAAACTTGGCGGATTGGACGAGCAAAAAGACAAATGATTACGAGGACCTAGTTGAATTGAATGACGAGTTATTAAGTTCATGGTCGCGTTATGTAGGGCATGTTACCACGAGTGTAGGTGGATTTTATGAGCAATATGCGAAACCAAACCAACAAATCCCGACCTATGTTGTGGTTCCAAAGGCCAAGCAGCAATTAGCAGTTAAATGGTTATTAGACAATGCCTTTGCCAATGTCGATTGGTTGATCAATCGTGAGGTAGTTACTCATCATATGATGGGTTATATGGATAGAATAAGAAGTTTGCAGTCCAATCCATTAAATCGTTTATTAAGCTTCGAAACGTTTGCCCGATTAGATAATAGTGGTTTGAGTGCAAATAATTCTTATAAGGCGGTTGACTTATGTCAGGATTTGAGAAACGGTTTGTGGTCAGAATTAATGACAGGTGCTAAATTGGATGGTTTTCGAAGAAACCTACAAAAGGCCTACATAGGTCGAATGACTTATTTGTTGACCGAACAGATGACTCCTTCACCAATGAATAGGGAGTTTTATAATGTGGCACATTCAGACGTTCGATCGATTGCTCGTGGGGAATTAAACGCCTTGTTAGCAACATTACAAGCTGCTAAAGGAAAATATACAGAGAAAGAAACGGTGTATCATTTGGCGGATTGTATCGATCGTATCCAAAGTGCATTAAATCCTACCAAAGCCCTTAAATAAGGGCTTTGGAGTGTTTAATAATTTCGAAGCAAAATAAAAGAACCCCTTTATTATAAATTGCCTTACGAAGCTTAGCCGTTTCTTTTCTTTCCTAATAAATAAGTCTTTTATGATAAGATATGTTTGTCTCATTTTAGTGTTTTCAACAATTGCGGATGCACAGCATTTTGATCATGGGAAGAAGAAAGATGTAAGAAAAGAAATTTTAGCAATTAAAAATCTTGTAGCGCTATGGGATTTTAAAGAGGCTGAAGGCCAGGCAAGGGAAGCTATTGGGCAGGGGCACTTTTCATTGAAAGAACAAAACGGCACATTGCCTCGTATATCTGAAGGGCCCTTGTCGGGTTATTCTACTCAATTTGGAAATCAAGCCTTTTTGTCTATACCCAATTCAGAGGTAGGCAAGTTAAATATTTATGGGAAAAAACAAGGAGTTACGATAATTGCTTGGGTGAAATGGACAGGAGAGCAAACGGGTTTTGTTGGAGGTATGTGGAATGAATACAAAGATGGAGGGAAGCGTCAATATGGGCTTTTTGTTTCACTCCCCTATTATAATGGTAAAAACCAGGTATGTGGTCATATTTCTCAAACCGGAAAGCCAAGTCCGCCTTTCCCCTACTCCATCGATTATGCCGCAAGCAAACAAGAGGTACTGCCAAACCAATGGGTATGTGTTGCATTTTCATACGATGGCATTTACATTAAATCCTATTTAAATGGAGTTTTCGAATCACGGGATCCAGAATTAATTGATCATACAAAAGGGTTTCTAGGATTGCCAGATGGCTTGACTCAATCTAAAAATCCTTATTACTTTCCTGACGGTATGGGAAACAATGGTTCGGATTTTACGGTAGGGGCTGTACTTTTAAAAGAGGGTATGGGCAATTTTTTTAAAGGACAAATTGGAGGCTTGGCTGTTTTTGATAGAGCCTTGAGTGATAAAGAATTGATTACTATTTGTAAATAATAATTTTGGACTTACTACTTTTTCCCAAGTAAAAACAACAATGGTATGGGTAATCTTTTTTTCCAAGATGTTTCACTATGGTTTTCTCCTGGGAAAAAACGTGTTATCCAATTTTTAAAAGTATAATGTTTTTCGCTCATTAGTAAATCTACCTTTTGTTGCAAGGGAGGATATAAAGCATCTAAGGTTTGATCTCCATAATCGAAATAAAATTTATGATTTTTGGGATCTGGTAAATGGGCTTTCATGTAGTTAAAAATAGCTTCTGGAATGGGGTTGTTTTCCACTGCAAAACTACCTGGCCAATGTGTACTGAGGCAGGCCGCACCACCAAAAACAGTTGGATACTCGCAAATCGCATACATTGAAATCAAAGCACCCATGCTACTTCCCGCTATGAATGTATGATCTTGGTCGGTTGAGCTGGAATAATTTTTATCGATAAAAGGCTTTAATTCATTTATCAAAAATTTTAAATAATTATCAGAAATAGGTTGAAAATTATCTTTGGTTCTAGAAGCTCTTTGTAGTTGGGCCGTAAGGGTATCTTTTTGAATTGCAGTTAATGATTCAAAAGGTTTTTGAGGGAAATATTCAGCATGTCTTGATTTTTGTCCATTCCAAATGCCAACCACAATAACATCGTTAATTTTGTTTTCGTTGATGAGCGCTGTGATGGCATCTTCTACATCCCAACTTTGATGATTCCAGGTTATGGTTTCATCAAATAGGCCTTGGCCATCTTGCATATACAAAACAGCATATTTTTTATGTACATTGTAATTTTCAGGCAACCAAATGTCTATGTTTCTTGGTGCAACATAGTTAGATTTAAAGTTTTCTATTCTTTTGATGCTTCCTGATGAAGGTGTTGGCATTTGCAAATACACTATTTGATAAGCGAACAAGAACAAGGCTAATAATTTTTTCATAACTTATTCTACCACCAATTTTTGGACTGAATTACCAACTCGAATAAAATACATTCCTGTATTTAAAAAGGTATTTGTTTTTGAGAACCTCAATTCATTAGTTGAATTAGGAATTTGATGTAACTTTTTAGATAAAATTATTCGACCTTGCTGGTCAAAAATACTAAAATCAACCTCCTGGTAATCTCCGGCCTCCCAAGAAACGGATATATTATTTTGCGCAGGATTTGGAAACACATTCATTGATCCTAGGTTTTCAATTTTGGTGCCCAAAACTTGAAAGTTTGGAAGATTCCAGGGAACCAAATTCAAGTTTTTGGTATTCCATGCCTCATTTACAAAAAGGTGAAATTCACCACTTATTAAATTCAGCGGAACGGTACTCGTGCTTACATCAAAGGATTGACCACTAAAATAATCATACCATTTTCCTTTTGAAGGGAAAGTGAAAATTGTAGATTGATTTTCAGGACTCGTATTTGCGATTAAAATGGCCTGTGTTGCTCCTTCGTTTAAATTTATTTGTTTAATCTCGCTGCCGGTAGATAATTTAAAATCTGTTGTATGAAAAATGGACTTATTTAATCGCAAATTGTTGAAATGTTGGTAAACACCAAGTAATTTGATTCGTTCTTTATCTTCTAAATAGTTCCAATAGGTTGGTTTTGTTCCTGTTCTACCATTTGAATTGATGGAAATGTCGAAACCTAATTCACCAAATTGCCAGATCATTTTTGGACCAGGAATCATGTAGAATAATCCGGCGGCCATTTTCATTCGATCTAGTTTTTCGCTGGCGCTGAATACTTTTCTTGCGGCTGAACTAGCTATTTCCACCATCAATCGCTCCTCGTCGTGGCTTTCAATATAATTCACTAAGTTGGGTTTACTGAATCCCCGTGTAACATATGAAATCCAATCGTAATTGACGGGATATCCTTGTACAATTTTAGCCATGTCAAACTTTGCATTTGCCCACAACATCATGCCGGCTTCTGCAAGTTCTTTTTCTTCCAAATTTTCAGCAAAATGTTCTAAAATAACATAAGCATTTGCGTCGTAGGTTCTGATTTTATTGTAAATTCTTTTCCACAACTTAATTCTACTTGCATCGTATTTTCCCCACAAATCTACATTTGTCCCAGAATTTGTTTGGGTAAAACCTTTAGATAAGTCAAAACGAAAGCCATCCATTTTGAATTCGGTTAACCAATAATTGCAAACAGCATCTACGAGCCATTGGGTATGTGGGCTTTCGTGGTTGAAATCAAAAAAGACACTGTATGGATGTGTGGCACTGACATTAAAGAAGGGACTTTTCTCACTTGGTTTTGCGCCATCCCAATACATTTTTACATAGGGATTTTCAAGGTCTGCTTGATTCAAAACCATGTCTAAAATAACAGCAATTCCATTTTCGTGGCATTTATCAATAAGGTATTTTAAATCATTCTTAGTGCCATATGCCTTGTCGGGAGCAAAATAAAAAATAGGGTTATATCCCCAAGAATCATTCCCTGTAAACTCCATGATTGGCATTAATTCGATGGCATTGATGCCTAATTTTTTTAGGTAAGGCAAGGAATCCGCTACGGAAACGTAGCGTTTATCATCTACAAAATCTCGAACCAGTAGCTCGTAAATATTTAGTTTGTTTTGGTTTGGACGATTGAATTTTTTGATTTTCCATGGATATTCTGTTTCTCCAGTAGTAAAAACAGAAACGATTCCTTTGGCTCCGATGGGGTATTTCTTTAAATTAGGATAGGTCTTATTTGGAATAAATCCATCATTGTTAGGATCTAAAATTTTATCTGCCAAAGGATCGGCTATGGATAAACTTCCATCGACATAATATTGGTAGGCTATTTCTTGGCCAGAGGGGAAACTGCCTAAATCTATCCAATATCGGTTTCCATCAGAACTTCGATTCATCAAATAAGTAGGATTTACCTTCCAATCTGAAAATTCACCAATCACGTAAACAAACGATTTTTGAGGGGCATAAAATGATAAATAAACGCGATCCCCCACATACGTAATTCCATCCTTAATTCCTGAGGGGAGGTCTTTTATTGTTAATTCAGGTTTGGTTAATACCTGAACAGAATCTTTGAATTTATCCGTTCCAGACTCAAGGCTTAGTACAAATTGGTAGGACTTGCCTTGCTCGGGGCCAAGCGTATAGGAAATGTTTACAGAGTCTGTTGACGATTTCGACCAAATGATGTTTGAGCCTAATCGTAATTCGGCATTTGATTTTTTGGAAAAACTTGCTCGAATATTTACGGATTTATTGGCTTCATTAAGCGTGAATTTTTCAGAAGGGTTTAGCCATTTAATAGCTAAAGAACCGTTGAAAAGTGTTAAAATAAAATCTTCGGTTTGACTTTTACCGTCTCCACTTTTTAATAAGAGGCCCAATTTAACAATAGGAGTGCCTGCGGGAACGGCAAAATAACTTCTTGGTGTGATTTTGATGGACCAAATATCATTCCCCAAGGGGGTCATTTTCCCTTTTTCAAAAGGGGCAGAGAAATTTGTTTGTCCGGAAGGTTGATACTGAAAGGCATTTCCCGCTTCTGATGTACCAGCACCTGACCATAAGAAAACATCGGACGTTTTACCCAATAAACCAGTTGCACGTGCATCTTTGGCTTTCTTAAGGTCAAAAAGGATGGTTATTTCGCTGTCTCCATTAGGAAAAATCTCTTGGGTCGTTACCTGACCAAGAGATTTTAAATGGAAAATGATAATTAGTAATAAGAATAGTAGCTTTTTAATTTGCATGCTTACATCACTTCAACAATCAAGGCAGATTTAGGCTCAACCTTTATATAATTTCCTAAATTAGAAATTTGTCCAGTAATTACATTCTTTAATTTGGCATTTGAAGGTAAAATTTCTTTATATAATTGTGGATCGACCTGGCTTTCATTTGCATTTTTGTTGACAATGACCATCACTTTGGATTTGTCGGTATATCTGAAATAGGTATATATTCCATTGTTTGGGGCGAAATGCATTAATTTACCTTCAGTTACGGCTTCATTTCCTTTTCTCCAATTCAATAATTTTGATAAAAATTCTTGGGTATTTTTTTCTTGTTCATCCAGTTTTTTTCCTGTAACCGCATCTTTTTCATCGGTTGGCCAACCACCAAGAAAATCTTTTCGAATCTCTCCGTGCTCTGTGCTTTTCGGATTCGCAAAATTTATTTCAGTTCCATAATAAATTTGAGGAATTCCTCTCAAGGTAGAAATTAAAGAAAGTCCGATTTTAAATAAATCTTTATCTTCTTTTACCTGTGTGTAGAAACGGCTCATGTCATGATTATCCAAGAAAATAACTAAATTATTTGGATTGGCATAAACTAAATCGGAGGCCAATACAGCATATAATTTTGTTAATCCTTGGTTCCAAGTCTCAGGTTCGTTTAAGGACTCATAAATCGCATTTTGGAGAGGGAAGTCCATAACACTTGGTAATTCTGATTGAAATCCATCTCTGTTTATTTTTCCTTTTTGCCAATAAGACGGGATGATAGGATTGGTTGACCATTCTTCTCCTACCCGGTTCATTTTTGGATATTCTTGTGCTATGGCTAAATTCCAGTCATTTGAAAAACGTTTTTCAGAATAAGGATAGGTATCTATTCTTAATCCGCTCAATCCTGCATATTCTATCCACCATATGGTATTTTGGATGATATATTTAGCTAAAAATGGGTTATTTTGGTTCAAGTCGGCCATGGTCGGCACAAACCAACCGTCTACTAGCCCTTTGCTATCAGCCATCGATCGATTAGGGTCTTGGTGGGCCTCTCTGCGATGATTTGTAGATACAAATTTAGTACTGTTATTTAACCAATTTTTGAATGGCAAATCTTTCATCCAATAATGACCACTTCCTATATGATTTAAGACAATATCTGAAATAATTTTAATGCCTCGTTTATTCGCTTCTGCACATAGCTCTTTAAATTTATCGTTACTACCAAAACGCGAATCTATTTTGTAGTGATTAGTAATGGAATACCCATGGTAACTTTGTTCTTGTTGGTTGTTCTCGAGCAATGGCATGTTCCATATGGCTGTAAATCCCATTTTTTTGATATAATCCAATCGGTTGATTATTCCTTGAATATCTCCTCCGTGTCTTGAATATAATTTCGATCGATCGATTTCTTTCTCTGTTAGGGTAGGGTCAGAGTCGTTGCTTGGGTCACCATTTGCAAATCGGTCTGGTGTAATCAGATAAATCACATCTTTTGATGAGAAACTTTCCCTGTCTTTACTGCCGCCAACACGCTTCTGTAAAGAATACGTAATATTGGCAAAGGTTTTACCATCTTTTGAAATAAGCAAAGGGTAGTCGCCAGCTTTTGCTAAATGATCGATTTTGATGTCAACAAAAAGGTAATTAGGACTATCTGCATTGTGTGTTTTTAATACTTTCAATCCTGCTTTAACAGATTTCACTTGAGCTCCTTTGATGTTTTCTGCTTTTATCAATAATTGAACATTTGGATTTTTCATTCCAACCCACCAATTCATTGGTTCAACCTGAATTGTTTTCTCTTCTGAGAAGGAGGAAAAACTAAGTGAAAGTAGGATAAGATAAAAGATGTTTTTCATTTTAATTTCGTTTTTTAGGTTGAACGTTACCTATTGGGGCAAAGAATTAAGTCAATATAATTCACTCATATCCTAGGTCTGTAACATTTACAGACCTAGGTAGGAATGGGTAATTTTTAAAGTAGTAAAGAAGTGTTAAGCCTATGCCTATTTAGTTTTTAATCAAGGTATAGGTTGGTGCTGAAGGATTTCTAAAGTCTAATTTAACATTATAGGTTCCTGCTGAAGGGACTGCAATATTTGCACCACCTGACTCCAAAGAACCGTTCGCACCATCATCACCATAATTAACACCCCAATCGTCATTCAGACGGAATTTAATTTCTCCTTGGCTTAAGGTGATGTTATTGAGATACCAAACACCTTCATTTCCAAAATCAGGTCTAAATTTAGTATCAGGACCACCCCAACCATTTGGTGTGGCGCTTCCTACAATACCCCATACTTTGTAGGTTTCAATTTTAACCTTCAATTCTTTTTGGTTGAAGGTAATCAAATAGAAACCATCAGCAGCGATAGCGATATTGGCGCCACCCGCCTCAAGTGACCCATTAGCTCCATCGTCACCGTAATTAACGGACCAATCATTGTTGAATCGAATTTTAATTTCACCCTTCACCAATTTAGTAATGGCTCTCCATTGATCAGTCGCCGGATCATACCAGAACGGCACGTCTGGACCACCCCATCCATTTGGTGTTGCAGAACCTACTACACCCCAAGTGTATGGAACTACAGTGTATGTATTTTTAGTAAGGTCAAGGGTAATTTTATAGGTACCTTTTGTATTTATCTTGATATTGTCGCCGTTTACTTTTATAGAGCCAGAGCCGCCATCTCCTACGTTATAATCCCATTTATTATCGGTTCTGAATTTAATTTCACCTACAGCTAAATCGACATAAGCAACCAAGACATTGGCTACATCTGTTTTGTAGAACGGTAGGTCTGGTCCGCTCCATCCACCAGGAGTAGCACTACCTACTACGCCCCAGTTGGTAGATAAGTCTAATTTATCTAAATAAGGGGTTGCAGTAATACTTGTTACTGGAGAAAGGAACGTAGTAGTTGGTCCGATGACAGATTGAAGCTTAAAATCTACTCCAGAGGCAACGCCAGCCTTCAATCCTAATTGTAATAAAATGGAATTTAGTTCGCCTACGTTAAATGTTTTCTTCAAATCTCCGCCAACCGAAATAGCCGCTGATTTAGAAAAATCACCACCTTTTTTATCAATTAAGATGGTATAGGTTGCTGCTGCATTAAAGCCATAGTCGGGCTTTGGCCAACTCACCGTTACCGCTTCGGAGGCAATTTGCTCTTTTACCAACACAACGGTTGATTTAGATAATGCAATATTTGGACCTGCTGAAGCGGTCAAAATAGGCTTAATAATTTCTTTTTCACAGGATAGTATGCCTAAGCTCAATACAACAAGTGAAAATATTTTTAAAATTGATTTTTTCATAATCGTATAATTTTCTATTAGAGACCTGATTAATATCCAGTATTTTGAACTAAATTAGGATTAGCCACAATATCTGAGGATGGAATCGGGAATAATTTTAAATAATCCGGAACGCCAGCACCTGCTTTTGATCCGCCTTTCCATGCCCAAACATAGCTTGAACCTGTAAACAATTTAAAACGGATTAAATCGGTTCTTCTGTGACACTCCCAATACAATTCTCTACCTCTTTCTTTGATGATTAAGTCTAAATTTAAGGTATTTACATTTCCTTGTGAACCGTTGTAAGCACGGGTTCTTAACGCATTAACATATTGTAGAGCAGTTGTTAAATCACCGCCAGTGCCTCCTCTCAATACAGCTTCTGCATACATTAAATAGACATCTGCCAAGCGGAACATTGGAAAGTCTGTATCTGGAAAATTGCCCTCCGAATCGGAGCCTTTAACACCAGTAGAGGTAACATTTTTATATTTTGTTATGGCAAAGCCATCTGTAAAGGTAGAAATATCGGCTACTTCTTTATTTTGGCCATCTGTAAAGAACATAGCTCTTGAATCTGTTTTTCCGGACACATCGCTGAAATGATCAACAAATTGTTGTGTAGTCCTTAGGCCTCCCCAACCACCATTGATGCCAAATTCAGCTGGATTCATTTTACCTCCCACAGGTGCATGCACCATGAAGGTCATTCCACCCCAAGTTTTTGTTTTTGTTCCGTCAAAAGCTACTGGGAAAATGATTTCAGCAGATTTGTGGTTATCTGCCAAGAATAAATTTTGGTATTTTGATTCTAAAACATATCCAGCGCCAATTACCTTTTTAGCATAGGTGATGGCATCTGTATATTTACCTGAATTGATATAAACTTCAGCATTTAAATAAAGTTTTGTCAATAAAGTCCAAGCAGCAGCCTTATCTGCTCTGCCATATTCGTTTTTTCTTGGCTCTGCCAAATCTGCTTCAATGGCTTTCAATTCTGTTTCGATGTAGGCAAATAAATCAGTTTTAGAAATTTGCTTTGGCAAGAATGAACCAACCGCATCTTTTTCTGTAACAAATGGAACGGCACCAAACATATCTAAAGCATGGTAGTAACTTAAAGCTCTTAAAAAGCGAGCCTCTGCGCGGTACATTTTGATTTCAGCGGAAGTGATGCCCCTTGCTGCAAGTTTTTCATCTGAGGTCTCACGAATGTATTCATTACAAATACCAATTTGATAATAAATACGATTGTACATTGCTGTGATAAACTCATTACCAGACGTCCAAGTCATGGTGTGATAGCTTGGTAAACTACCATCATTCCAACCAATTACCGCCTCATCTGTTGGTAACTCTTGCGCTTTGAAATATTGACGTAAATAGGTTGAAAAGCCTTCGTCAATTCCTGAAATATCTGGTTTACCAGCAGGACCTTGTTGTCCTGAAACGGCTAGACCTGCATATAGTTTTGCTAGCAATGGCTTATAATTTGCCGGATCTTTAAAAACTGTTGCAGAAGTTACCTCTACAAATGGGATTCTATCTAAATCTCCCACACAAGATGACAAGATACTTAAGATGATACTTAAGCTTATGCCTTTAATAATTGTTATATATTTTGCTTTCATTTCTGTACGATTTATCGATTAAAAATTCACATTTAAGCCTAATGATACGGTACGTGGACGTGGATACATGTTATTGTCAATTCCACCACCAACTTCTGGATCCAAGCCTTGATATTTAGTCAAAATAAAGGCGTTTTGAACATTCAAGGATAATTGTGCATTGATTTTTTTGCTATGCAACAATCTGTTTAAATTATATCCAAAGCTGATATTATCTACACGTAAAAAAGAAGCATTTTGGATGTAGTAATCAGAAAAATACTGTGTATTGTTGAAATTGGTATCGTATACGTTTGGAACTACGTTGGATAAGAAATTATTTCCGCCAGTCGCTGCGCGATATATTCCACTATTTGAATTAATATTATTATACATGTAATTTCCAATATTTGCTCTCAAGACAAACCCGAATGAAAAATCTTTGATTTGCAAATTAGATGAAGCACCTAAAAAATACTTTGAATTTGGTGACTCATAACGGTAACGATCGTCTGATGAAATTTTTCCATCTCCATTGCGATCTACATATAGACCTTCGATTGGTTTTCCACTGTTGTCATAAACTTGTTGGTAAACGTAGAAAGTGTAGGGTGCAAAATCTAAAGAGTGAATTTGAATGGTATTTCCAACACCACCTGAAATTCCACCCACTAGGATCCCTTTGTAGGTTGGGTCCTGAACCTTAGTTAAATTTGTGATTTTGCTTACATTGTACGTAGCATTTACGCTGAAATCCCAATTTACATTTGCTGTATGTATTGGATTGAAATTCAAAGTCAATTCAACTCCTTTGTTTTCTAAATTACCTACATTGGTTAAAATTTGATTCGTTAAGTTTGAACCTGCCGGTACTGGTATGACAGAAAGTAGGTCTTTGGTTTCTTTTTGATACACATCAATGGATCCTGTGATGCCTACTTTTTTGAACCCGAAGTCTAAACCAATGTTTTTGGTTGTAGTTTGTTCCCATTTGATGTTTGCGTCATAACCCTCTGGTCTTAATGTATTTAGGAACGTGTTGCCAAATTGGTATTGAGCATTAGGTTCAGAGTTGGTATATCTTGCCAAATAAGGATAATCACTGAATACATCTTGCTGTCCTGTAACCCCCCATCCTAAACGTAATTTTAAATCGGAGATAACCTCTGAATTTTTAAATTCTTCTGAAATTTTCCAAGCTGCTGCCGCACTTGGGAAAACACCCCAACGAGTTTCTGGTGAGAATCTAGAAGAACCGTCATTTCGTAAAGTAAAGGTTAATAAATATTTATCCTTTAAAGCATAATTAGCTCTTCCATAAAATGAAACCAAGGTGTTTTGAGTTTTGTAAAAAGTATTGTTGAATACGGTCCCAGCAATATTCTTATCCAAATCTTTATTTTCTCTGATGAAATCTTGGTAGGAGTATCCACCCATTACATCTACTCTATGCGCTCCAATGCTTTTTACATAATTCAAATAAAACTCAAACGTTTTATTATCCTTTGTTTGAGAATAAGAAGCATCTCTACCTCCACGATCATATGAATTGGCTACTCCAGAAGGAATAAATATGGTGCCCTCAGAGGAAGATTTGTCAATAGCGATATTTGCATTAGCTCTCAAATCAGGTAAAAAAGGCATTTTATAATCGAAAACTGCATTTGCAATCGTTCTGCTTACATTCGATTGGTCTTTTTGTAATTCCAATAAAGCAACCGGATTTTTTGGAGCCAATGCATTTGGTTTCTTTGTAGCAGGATCTAACCACTCAAAATAACCACCAAATTCGGATCCTATAACGGCTTGCGTTGGATCAAATCCTACTGCAGTTCCAATGGCGCCTTGGTTGGCGAAATTGTTTTTGATGATCGATGACTTTAAATTTAAGTCTACTTTCAATGAATTGTTAAAAAAGCTAGGGCTTAGGCCTATAGAAGTTGAAATACGATCCATGTTGGATGTTTTCAAAATACCATTTTGGTTTAAATAACCTACTGACGCACGCACTGGTACGTTTTTGATCATACCCGAAATACTCACGTTATTATCGATTGATATCGCATTGCGATAGATTTCTTTTTGCCAATCGGTTGAAGATTTACCCAACAAAGCTTTTTGTGCAGCTGTTCCTTTTGCATTAATGATAGAAGCAAAATCTGCAGCTGATAATACATCTACATAGGCACGAGCTTGAGCAGATGAGGCAACTGAACTTACGCTAACCTTTATATCATCGCCCTTTTTGCCTTTTTTGGTAGTTATTAAAATAACGCCATTGGATGCCCTTGAACCATAAATGGCAGTTGCAGAAGCATCTTTTAATACGTTAAAGGACTCAATATCATTTGGATTTATAAAGGAAAGAGCATTAGCTGCACCGGAAATACCATTGTTATCCAATGGAACACCATCAATAACAATTAATGGGTCATTATTGGCATTTAAAGAAGAACCCCCTCTGATACGAATTGTAGAACCTGCCCCCGGAGCGCCTCCATTTGAAGTAATTTGTACACCGGCAATTTTACCAGCAACCAATTGGTCTGGGGATACAATGTTTCCTCTTTGAAAATCAACTGAAGAGATAGAAACAACAGAACCTGTTAAATCTTTTTTCCTTTGAGAACCATAACCAATTACGACTACCTCATTTAGTGATTTTGGTTCAATTTCTAAGCTGATGTTTATTGAGCTTTGGTTGCCAACGCTCACTTCCTTGCTTGTGTAACCAATGGAAGAAATCACCAAAATACTGTTTGATGAAACGTTTGAAATTTTAAATTGACCTTTGGCGTCAGCTGAGGTACCCTTGTTTGTGCCTTTAACAGCAATTGATGCTCCGGCAATTGGCCCTTCTTGTGAACTTACAGTACCTGAAACGGACTGTTGACCGATTGCTGAAAATACTGAAAAAATTATCAAAGAAATTGCGAAAAATATATCTTTTCTTTTTCTCTGAGTAAGTCTTTCAATCCAGCTAGTAATTTTTGCTTTCATAAATATGGTTTATAATTCGTGAAAAATAATTTTGTAAAGCCAAAATTAGATACGATACTAATTAAATTCGCCCCACTTTAAATTATTTTAAAAATTATAGGATTAGTGCAATTATCTGTAAATTTGATTTTTAAGCCCATTTTTCGATTCATTTTATAAAGTGGAACATATAAAAAATGGTACTTAGACAAAATTTTGGATTCAATTTTATAAATTGTTTTGGTTTTACACTCTTCAACAATAATGATAAAGTTCACCTTTGTAAACATTTTATTATTAATAAGTTATCTCTCCCTGGGACAATATAAATTAGAGCTAATTCCGCCTAAACAAAAATTGTTACCCAGAGGAGATTTTTTTCTTGCAGCAGATTTTAATAATTGGGATCCCGGAGATCCGAGGTTTCAATTCAGAAAAAAAGCAAATGGAAATTTTGAAGTTACCATACCAGATAGCATAAAGGTTTTTGAATATAAAATAACTCAGGGGACTTGGCAATTGGTTGAGGGGAATAAAAATGGTGATGTATGTGCGAATAGAAAATTTGATGTTTCTGCCCAAGACTCTACTAAAAATCATATTATTCAAATATTGGGATGGGAAAGAAAAGCAACCTATCGTTTCATTGTAAATAAAATTCCAAGTGCTACTCCATTTGATGCAAGATTGTACGTTACAGGCAATTTCAATAATTGGAACCCTAGGGACGATAATTATCAACTCATCAAACAATCAGATGGGTCTTATCGGACAACAATCCATTCGGAATTACAAGAAATTCAATTTAAAATTACTCGTGGTACTTGGGAATCTGTAGAGTGTTATGGGAATGGGAAAGCTCGACCCAATCGAAAAATCAAAAGGTCAGATAAGTTGGCGTGGGACTCTAGAGATATTGAGCACAAGGTCAATATGGATGTTGAAAATTGGGAGGATCTAACTGGTATTTTCAATTTTTTTGATTTATATGGACTATTCTTACTTTTTGCCAGCTTTAGTGGTGTTTTATTGATGATTGCGATTCCTACGATTCAAAATTCTAATTGGTTAGCAAATCGTTGGTTGATTTTATTGATTGGGGTTATTTCATTGACTTTATTGACAAAAATTATTTCAGGCGATCGAAACATTGCTCTTAATTTTCCTAAAATACATCTGATACCAGATTTTATTGTTTTTGCCTTTGCACCACTTTATAATTTATATATTGAAAAATTATTGTTTAAATCCAATGATTTTGCGCCTAAATGGCGCTGGGTCTTTTTGCCAATAATTCTTCAGTTTCTCATTTACCTTCCCTATTTTAATTTAGACTACGATACCTTTCGGTATTCTCAATTAAATCATGCACCCTCATTTCAACTTTTATTTTTGATAATTGGTGCCTCGGGAATTGTGTGGAACTTTTTTCAATGGAATAAGTTTAGAAAGGTTCTCAATATCTATATAGAAAAAAGTAAAATTAGCTCCTCATTCGAAGAAAACTTGAGTTATTTAGGAATCACGCAGGTCATTTATTTGGCTTGTATCATTCTTGGTTTTTTAGCTATGGTCATTTATCTGACGGGTTTACTGATTGACAAAGATTTAACCTTGCTATTAGCCCAAATTTTAGATTTAATTTGGTTTGTTTTTGCTACTTCTCCTTTCTTTTTGGGGTATTATGCCATCCATCAGCCTGAGATTTTTAAAATTTCTCAAAAGCATAATATTTTAGAAGCGGAACGAGAAATAGATTTAAATGCACCTATTCAAAGTGAAACCATTTTTGTACAAGAGCCAAAGGGAATTGTTAAGGATGAACTTACCGAAAAAATAATCGAAATTATGGAGCAGGCCAAGCCATACTTGAATCCTAAATTAACTTTGAATGAACTTGCTCACCAATTACAGGTTTCACCTCATGTCATGTCAAAAACAATCAATGATTCCTTTCACAAAACATTTTTTGATTTTATAAATACATACCGCACGGAAGCTTTTAAAGCAAAATTAGACGATCCAAAATTTCAAAATTATACCTTTTTAGCCGTTGCTTATGAGGCGGGATTTAATTCAAAAACTGCATTTAATAGGGCATTTAAGCGTTTAACAGGTCAGTCTCCGAGTGAATACCTAAAAAGTATCAACCAGTCTGAAAATATAATTTAAATAAGTAGCATGATGAGAAAGTATTTTATTTTGATGTTTGGGCTCCTGGTAATTTTACAATCTTGTGCCAAAGCTGAAACTCCAATTTCGAATACTTCAATTGCCTTGGATACTATTGTATACCCCTACTCTTTACCCAATCAATTCATAAAAGGCGCCGATATTAGTTGGGTTACAGAAATGGAAAATGCGGGTGTTTCTTTTTACAATAAGCAAGGAATTAAGAAGGATTGTTTTGAATTAATGAAAGACCTTGGTTTCAATACCATCAGACTTAGAGTTTGGGTAAATCCAAAAGATGGATATTGTAATACGGCTGATATGTTAGCTAAGGCCAAGAGGGCAAAAGCTCTTGGCTTCAAATTATTAATTGACTTTCATTACAGCGATTCATGGGCCGATCCAGGGAAGCAAAACATGCCTGACGAATGGAAAGGCAATACCATTTCAGTTTTAGAAACCGCTATTTATAATCATACTTTTGAGGTATTGAGCACCTTGAAGAATAATCAAATTATTCCTGAATTTGTACAAATTGGTAATGAAACCAATGATGGTATGTTGTGGGAAGTGGGCCGCGCCTCTAAGAACATGGATACTTTTTCTAAATTTATAGATGCAGGTTACCGGGCAGTTAAGAAAATAGATTTATCCATTGGTGTGATTGTTCATATTTCAAATGGGTATGATAAAAATCTTTTTAATTGGATGTTTGAGGGTTTAAAAAAATACAAAACTAGGTTTGATATTATTGGAATGTCTTTGTATCCTGAAGCAAAAAATTGGAATAGTTACAACCAGTTGTGTCAAGAAAATATCCAAGAATTATATTCGAAATTCAACAAACCAACTATGTTATGTGAAATTGGGTTTAATTATGCGGATCCAGAAACTGGTAAATTATTTATTGGCGACTTAAAAAATAGAATTTTAAAAATACCTAGAAGCCAGGCTTTGGGAATTATGTATTGGGAACCCCAGGCCTATAATTGGAAAAATTATGGCTTGGGCGCATTTGATACCTCAGGAAAACCAACTCAAATGTTGGATCCATTTTCCAATTAAGGATGTAATTGTAACAAGTCCTCTTCAAATTATTGTTCTTAAGTATGCAAAGAGGCACTTAATTTATATTTGGATGGAGTGGAGCCCTTTTTCTCTAAAAAAACGCGATTAAAATAACTCAGGGTTTCAAATCCGCAATCGTAAGATATTTGATTAATAGTTTTATCGGATTGCATTAACATTCGGCAGGCTTCATTGATACGTAATTCATTTAAATAATTGGAATAAGTTTTGCCCGTAGCCTTTTTAAAGAACTTACAAAAATTGCTTTCAGTCAAATGAATCAGGTCAGCGACTTCTTTTAATTTTATTTTATGGAAATAATTGTTTTGTATGTAGATACAAGCCTTATTGATCCGCATTTCATTTTTTTTAGAAACCACATTATGAAAGGTATTGGATGCAATAAAAGTGGATTGTTTTTTAGATAAATCCTCCAGTAATGCGATCAACTTCAAGATTCTTTCCATCCCAATGCTTTCTGTTATATCCATCATTTTAGCGACCAAGGTATCATCACTCTTGAATCTCATTCCTCTGACAGATGATTCTAGCATTTGTTTAATCATTAGGCCTTCTTGAAGTTCTAAGAAAGGTTCAATGAATTCCCATGAAAATTGTATGACAACAGCTTCTGAATAAGCATTTTCTCTTTCTTTATTTGACCAAGTATGGGGTAAATTACTCCCTAATAAAACAAGGTCCCCATCTTCAAATTGCTCGTAGGAATTACCTACAATTCGATTTCCAATACCTTTTACAATGTAAGTCAATTCGTATTCCGGATGATAATGCCATTTAAATTCAAAATAGGGTACCTGAAAACGATAGGCATAAAAGCTTGATTGGCCTTTTGTAGAACGAATGTCCTCTAATTGTGCTTTCATGGCATAATATTAACTTATTTTATTGATTATATTTAAATTAAATTCAATATAGTGTTATAATTTGACAAATTAATGGTAATTCTATCCATTTCAATTGAATAATTTTGAAATATAAACTGGATTAATTCAATGGAAAACTTACCAAAATCTATTAGCGAATTCCTCAATACACCTTATAACTTGAATAAGGAGCAAATTGATTTTTATCAAAAAAATCGATACATCAAGTTGAAACAAGTGTTTAATCCCGAGACACTTCAATTCTTCAACGAAGTGATCAGTAAACAAGTTGAACTGATGAACAAAGAACATCGGGCCTTGGAGGATCGGACAACCTACGGAAAGGCTTTTTTGCAACTTTTTAATCTTTGGGTAGAAAATCCGTTGATTAAAGAATTGATTTTTAGTAAACGCATAGCAAAAATCGCTTCAGATTTAATGCAAGTGGATGGTGTACGATTGTATCACGATCAAGCTCTGTTCAAAGAAGGAGGAGGTGGAATAACTCCATGGCATGCCGATCAATATTATTGGCCCCTAGATTCAGACAAAACAGTTACAGCTTGGATGCCTTTACAAGAAACGCCTTTGGAAATGGGGCCATTGGAATTTAGTGCTGGGAGCCATAGCATTATTGAGGGGAGAGATTTGGAAATCGGTGACGAAAGCGAAGAATTGATTCAAAAGAAATTGAGAGTTACCGACTTCAAACATGTAATTGAAGCCTTTGATTTAGGAGAAATAAGTTTCCATTCCGGTTGGGTTTTTCATCGAGCAGGGGCCAATGTAACCAATGAAATGAGAAAGGTAATGACCATCATTTACATGGATAAAGATATGGTTTTGAAAAATCCGGAAAATCAAAATCAAATTAACGATTGGAACACCTGGTGTCCGGGTGCAAAAATTGGTGAAATCATCAATACTCCCATCAACCCAATCCTTTATTCGGCTTAATATGGATGTAAAATATATCTGTACCTATTGGGGCTGTGAACATCAATCGGCAAAAGAATTTTTACAACGAGTAGTGGAAAATGGGTATAATGGTGTAGAAATTAATTTTCCTGATGACCCCTGGTTTATTCAAAATTTTATGGATGAATTGCGATCCATAAGAAAAAAGGTAAACCCTCATTTTCTTTTTATTGCCCAACAAGTTTTGCCCAATAAAAAAGAAAGCGTCGAGGAGTACCTAGAAAGAGTAAAAGAAAGATTGGACTTTTTAACAAGTTTACATCCAAATTTTATTAACTCTCATACAGGAAAGGATTTTTATGATTTTAGGGATAATTGTAGGGTCATTGAAATGACGGAAGAGATAGCTAAAAAAGCTGGAATCCCAATTTGGCATGAAATTCATCGAGGCCGGTTTTCGTTCCATTTAAAAACACTTTTATCTTACCTTGAAAAATTCCCAGCCTTAAAATTGGTAGCTGATTTTTCACATTTTTGTGTGGTATCTGAAAGCGATTTACAGGACCAGGAAGATTTATTGAAAACAATTTATCCTAATATTGAGCATATTCATGCCCGAGTAGGATTTGAGGAAAGCCCACAAGTAAATAATCCATTTGCGCCAGAATGGGAAAACAATGTGAATAGGTTCCTAGGCTGGTGGAAGGAAATTATACAAATCCATCAGCAAAATAATCCATTACAAATGACCATTACTCCCGAATTTGGTCCTTATCCTTACATGCCCCAAGAACCATTTACCCAAAAACCACTTTGCAATCAGTGGGAAACCAACTTGCAAATGAAAAGTTATTTGCAACAAAATCTTTAATCATTGACAGATGAAAAATTATTTTTTATTCCTTTTATTACTTGTGACCTTCCATTTGAATTCACAATCTAAGCCAACAAATAAAGTAAAGGAAAAATATCAAATTCTTCCTTTTAGTAGTGTGAAGCCAAGCGGATGGATCAAATCCCAAATGCAAAAAGATATCGAAGGCTTTGTAGGAAATTTAGATCGTATTGTGCCTGATTTGATAAATGATCCCATTTATGGTTCAGCTCGATTGCATAAAAATTCAAAATCAAAGGATTTAGGAAATAATAAAGAGGGAGACTTAGAGGGCTCTGAGCAATACAAATGGTGGAATAGCGAAACCCAATCCAATTGGTGGGATGGATACCTCAGAAATGTGATTCTTTTAAACGACAAAATGGGTCTCCAAAAGGTTGAAAAATATATTCAAGAGGTATTGAAAACGCAGGACGAAGATGGTTACATAGGGATTTATGATAAAGAATTGCGGTATCGTTTCCATACTGAAAATGGGGAACTATGGGCAAAGGCAACTATGTATAGAGGCTTATTGGCCTATTATGAATATTCCAAAGATAAAAAATTGTGGGAGGCTATCGTGAGAGCAGTTGATAATGTAATGGTCCATTATCCAATTCATAAATCTAGCCCGTTTTCCTCTGGAAAGGAATTCAATGGAGGTGTTTCGCATGGGTTGACCTTCACGGATGTTTTGGATAAAATGTATCAAATTACAGGGAATAAAAAATACACAGATTATGCATTGTTTTTGTTTCAAGATTTTAGCAAAACCTATCAATCAGAAAAAGATGTTCAACTGCCATTCATTTTTGACCCAAGTTATAAATTATCTAATCATGGGGTACACACCTATGAACATTTACGTCCGCTGATTGTTGCGGCTTATGCTACTCATGATAAAAATTTACAAAATGCATTGGCAATTTATCTTGGGAGAATTGAAAAAACGACAACGCCTACCGGCGGGGCTATTGGAGACGAATGGATATCAGGAAGGTTTGCAAATGCTACAAATACGGGGTATGAATTTTGTTCTTTACATGAATTATTGGATAGCTATTCCGTTTTGTTTCAAAAACAAGGAAATTCAACCACTGCTGATGCGATTGAGACAATATTTTATAATGCAGCACAGGGATCGAGAAATCCCAATCAATCTTGTATTGCCTATCTAAAAACAGATAATTCTTTTGAAATGTTGGGAACTAGAAATGGAGAAGTTGAAGCAAATCGGAAACAAACCAGGTATAAATATTCCCCGGCTCATCAAGATGCGGCCGTTTGTTGCAATCCAAACGCAGGAAGAATTACTCCTTATTTTTTAGAAAAAGCCTGGTTAAAAGAAAAGGCTTACACATTGGTTAATGCACTTTTAATGCCAAATATTTTGGAAACAACCATTCAAAATAAACCTGTTACTATTGAAACCATAACGGAATACCCATATCAAAATTCATTTACGTATAAAATTTCTAATCCGAATGGGGCGATTTTCAAAATCAAAATCAGAAAACCAGCTTGGGCTTATGAAATAGTATGTAATGAAAAATATTCCATCGAAAACGATTTCATTGTTTTTAACAGGCCATTTGATAAAAAAGACAAAATTGATTTAGAATTCAAGGCTAAGATTCAGATCAAGGAGGATTTAAACAAGGAAATATACCTTAGCTATGGCGCGCTCTTTTTTGCGAAGCCCATTGACTCTATTGAGATGAAAGGGAAATCCTATATACCTGGTTTTACCGATTTGATGTATCAGCCAAAAGAGTATAATCGCTATCAAATGTTGGAGGAAAACCAAGCGACTTACAAGGAGGGTCAAATAAACATGAAAGCGAGAAATCAGGCTACTAATCAAATTGAAAATATTACCTTGGTTCCCTTGGGCAAAACAATTTTAAGACAAGCAAGTTTTTAATCATTTTCAATTGCTCTAATGATTGCTAGTTTATATTGATTGTTCGAAATGTCAAATTAATTCTTGGGGCAGTAATGCGCTTACTGGGGGGCAGTCGGTGTAACCAATGGTCTTGCGTGGGTCCTTTCATGATCAATAAACTGCCATGCTCTAAATGAATAGAAATGCTTTCTTTTGTTTCTTTGTGTTTGAAAGAAAACTTTCTTTCAGCTCCTAAGCTAAGGGAGGCTATGGCTCCATTTTTTTTTAATTCTTTTTCCCCATCGCTGTGCCAGGCCATTCCCTCATCACCGTTGTGGTATAGATTAAGCAAACAAGAATTGAATCGCTCTCCGCTAATTTGCTCAATTTCTGACTTTAATTCCAATAATTCGGCTGTCCATGGTAAAGCCTGCTTGGTTATTTTAGAGTAGGTGTACGAAAAGGGAAGGTCTCCATACCATGCAACTTTCCGCTTAGTGACTATGATTTTACCATACATCATGGCTTGGTCATTTTGCCAATCAATGGTCTGTATCAATGTATCATAAAAATGATTTGCCTTTTCCAGATCTAATATTTTACCAAAATAATTCACTTCACCATCCTTTGGCAAATAATTTTTGGAGGAATCGAATGTTTCGTTGAACAAATTCATTTTTATTATAGTAAGTTTAAATATAAATTTTTTTTATGTTTTTGATAAAAAAGTTAAATAAATTTTATAGCATAAAATTTTTAAAATTTGTAATAAAAATTAAAATTACTTGATTCCTTTTTCATGAAAAAATACATATTTACCAATGGTCGTGTGGTAAACGAAGGCCAAATAAAGGAATTAGATATTTTGGTATGTGGTGAACGAATTGAGCGCATCGCTTCTTGGATTTCGGATGATACGGCGGAGGTAATTGATCTTAATGGGCATTATTTAATTCCAGGGATGATAGATGATCAGGTGCATTTCCGAGATCCTGGTTTGACTTACAAAGCTGATATAACAACCGAATCGATGGCGGCAGTGGCAGGTGGTGTTACTTCATTTATGGACATGCCTAATACGGTTCCTAATACCCTGACAGGCGAATTATTAGAGGAAAAATACCAACAAGCTGCTCAAAAGTCCTATGCGAATTTTTCCTTTTTTATGGGAGTAACGGCTGCTAATTTAGAGGAGGCCCTGCATGTTAACAATGAGACCGTTTGTGGAATTACCGACGATGGGTTGTATCTGCAAAAGCAAGAAATTTTAGCCAATAATCCAATATACCTTGAAAAACTTTTTTCGAGGGCAGAAACACTGGTGGCCCTTCATAGTGAAGATGATTCCATTATTCGGAGTAATTTAGCAAATGCGAATGAAAAATTTGGCAAAAATATTCCGATAGATCAGCACCCAATAATACGTTCTGTAGAGGCATGTGTAGAAGCTACCAAACGGGTCCTTGAAATACAATCACGGTATAACAACCGGCTTCACTTTTTTCATATTTCAACAGGTGCAGAGGCAAAATTATTTTCCAATACGTTACCAACTGTTCAAAAAAGAGTTACAGCAGAAGCATGTGTGCATCATCTTTGGTTTAACAATGCAGATTATGCCGCCTTAGGAAGTAAGATCATGTGGAATCCGGCTGTAAAATTTGAAGAGGATCGTAGGGAATTATTATGTGCTTTAGAAGATGGTCGATTAGATATTATTGCGACCGACCATGCGCCGCATGCTTGGTCTGAAAAGTTGGGCAATTATCAAGAAATAAAATCAGGAGCACCACTTGTTCAACACGCTTTGCCCGTTTTATTTGAACTCGTTGCAAAAGGAGAAATGAGCATAAGCACATTAGTCGAACGAACGAGTCACCGGGTGGCAGATTGTTATCGCATGCAAGACAGGGGCTATATTCGAGAGGGCTATTTTGCTGATTTAGTAGAAGTAGATCCTCAATTTAATTGGCAAGTCACACCTGAATCATTATTTTACAAGTGTGGCTGGTCGCCTTTGACGGGTCAATATTTTCATTCAAAAATTGTTCGAACAATGGTCAGTGGAAACCTGGTGTATGAATTGGACAAATTAATTTCTTTGCCTAAAGGCAAAAGGTTATTGTTTGCCAAGTATAGGTAAGGCTAAGGCAAGTTTAGTTTCTTTTTTTCTTGAATGGCGTAATCAACGGCCCTTGCGGTTAATGCCATATAAGTAAGGGAAGGATTTTGGGTGGAGGTGGAAGTCATACAAGACCCATCTGTTACAAATACATTTTTACAATGATGCATTTGGTTAAAGGCATTTAATAAAGATGTTCTGGAATCTTTTCCCATACGTACGCCTCCCATTTCATGATTTTCATTTCCAGGCAATCGTTTGGTATCAATTGTCTGAATATTTGTAAAACCGGCAGCTTCATACATCTCTGTAAATTGTTGATGAAAATCTTTTAACATCTTTTCGTCATTTTCATCATATCCAACTGAAACGCGCAATTGGGGAATGCCATATTTGTCTTTTAGCTGGGAATCTAATTTCACTGTTGAATGTGCCTTAGGAATGGTTTCTCCCATCATACCGACATTAATATGCCAATTGCCGAGTTTTTGATTTAATAAGGCATTTTTTAAGGCATCTCCTACAAGACCTTTTGTATTTTCAAATACTCTGCTGGCTGAAAGGTTACTAGCGTAACCTCTTAAAAAGTCGGTTTCTTGTGTGTAAACATTTCTAAAACGAGGAATATATCCTGAAGTAGGCCTTTTCCCGGAGTTTTTAAAGTCCAAAAACCCATCATAATCTGCTGTAATTCTACCTCGATAACTATGAAAAGCCATATGAGTTCCCAATAAGCCAGAATCGTTACCTAGTCCGTTGGGGAATCTGGAGGAAATAGAGTTTAATAATATCAGGTTGGTTGCCAAAGGTGAAGCATTCACAAAAATGACAGATGCAAAGTATTCTTCCATTTCATGCGTGAGGGCATTTACCACCCGAACACCAATGGCTTTATTTTTCTTTTCATCAAAAATGATGGAATGTGCAATGGAATGTGTCTTTAGTGTCAAATTACCAGTTTGATAAGCAGCAGGTAAAGTGGCAGAATTGCTGCTGAAATAGCCTCCATACGGACAACCTCTTTCACATAGGGTTCTGTTTTGGCATTGACTTCTACCTACAGAGGTATGTATTTTCGTAGCCTGACTTAAATTGGCAGTTCGGGCGATGATGACATGCCGGTTGGGAAATTTATTTTGCAATACCTGTCCGAAGTGGTTTTCTACACACGATAGTTCATAAGGCTTGATAAATTCTCCATCAGGCAGGGTTTCGAGCCCATCCTTATTTCCAGAAATTCCAACAAATTTCTCGACATAGCTGTACCATGGTGCCAAATCTTTGTATCGAATAGGCCAGTCTACAGCAAAACCATCTCGGGCAGGACCTGTAAAATCAAAATCGCTCCAACGTTGGGTGTGTCGACCCCACAAAAGCGACCTGCCTCCAACTTGGTAAGCTCGAATCCAATCATAAGGCTTGTCTTGAATATAGGCCTGTTCTTCATCTTTGGTTAAAAAGTGGGAAGTTGCTTCTGAAAAAATATAATTTTTGCTAGCCGTTTTATATTCTTTTTTTAGTTCCAATGGAACCTGTCCACCATGAGGCAGCTCCCATGGATTCAACATGGTGCTGGGATAATCAACAATGTGTTTAACATCTCTACCTCGATCCAATAAAAGGGTTTTAAGTCCTTTTTGAGTCAATTCTTTAGCCGACCAGCCTCCGCTGATTCCTGAACCAATCACGATGGCATCAAAGGTAAATTTTTCTTTTAAGTTCATGATTAGACCCAGTATTGATGGAAATTTTTGGCAAAATGTGGAATGGCAATTTCGGGTTCTTGAATTTCGGGGTGCCAAAGCTTTTCCCATTCAAAGCTATAATATCCTTTGTATCCTCCCGATTTTAAGGCATGAAGGGCCTCTTTAACCGGGGAATTCCCTTCGCCAAGTAGTGTATATTTTTCACCCGAATCCGTTAGTAAGGCATCTTTGATGTGTGTGTGAAAAATGTATTTTTTTAAAATCTGATAAACTTGAGCAGGAGGTTCTTTGGTAATCGACCACATATTGAAGAAGTCCCAAACCAAACCTACATTTGGATGATTCGTTGCTTGCATTATTTCCAAGAGCATATCACTCTTAATGACCTTCCCATGTGACTCTAGTAAAACTTTTACCCCACTTGATTTTGCAAAATTCCCCAATTCAGATAGGGCACTTATAATGGCATCTAGTGTTTCTTTTTCGGTTTGGTCCTTTGGTAAATCATTTGGAAATACACGAACATAAGGACAATCCAATTGGCTGGCGAGTTCAATGAATTTTTTAGCATCATCTACATTCGATTGTCTTTTTTTGACATCCAAAAAATGCATATTGGCAGAAGACCCTAGGTTGACAATTTTCAACTGGTAATCGGAAATTAGTCTACGCGTGGAGGCAATATTAGTCCTATTAAACAAGGAATTGGCAGGCAAGTCCAGGTCTCCCTTTATGCCCCTGATTTCTAATCCATCGTAATGGTTTTCTCTCGCATGTTGAAGGGATTGTTGAAGAGTCCAGGACGGACAACCTAAGGTTGAAAAAGACAAAAGGGCTTTTTGTGCAAATGAATTTTCTAAGGCTGTAAGGCCAAAAAGTCCTGCGCTTTGTCTTAAAAAGGCTCTTCTGTTTTGCATAGTTATCCGTTTATTGTTTAGAAATTTAGTAAAATAAATTTCATTTTCCTTTTTTCGAAGAACTAATTTTCCAATGGTCAAATTATCAATAATTTGATAGGTATCATTTTGAAGGATTATAAAAAATTGGTTTATTTGTTTAACGAATAAACCAATTTCTATGAAAATGAAATTTAAATGGCTAGTCTCCTTTTTCCTTTATTTTGTGGTAATGATTCAACCAATTATTGCTCAAAATTCGAATAAAAAGAAAATTACATTTTTTGAATATTTTCCAGAAAAGGCCAATCCGATGGTCATTGGCAAACGAATTTCAGAGCGGTTTATGGAACGGCCGCACAGTACTTTTGGGGCTTTCAGGGCAACTCCTGCCACAGAAATTACCTACCCAGATGCATGTGCTTGGTATGGAGCACTGACCTTTGCCAAACGGACAGCAGATAAAGATTTATCTAACCGCTTGATTAAACGTGCGGAACTGTTACTAAAAGAGGAAGCTCATTTGGTCCCATATGCCAAAGATGTCGATCGTGCAGTCATTGGAATCATACCATTAGAAGTTTATAATCAGACCAAAGATGAGCGATTCTTATCAATTGGGTTGCGCTCGGCCGACGAACAATTTAAAACCTTGTCGGGAGATGAATATAATCGTTTGTCAACAGAAATGCGAGATCGATACGCAAAAGGGTATAGCTGGCATACACGTTTTTGGATGGATGATATGTACATGATTACCGCCTTACAATCCCAGGCATACCGCGCCACAGGCCAATACAAATACATAGACCGAACAGCCCGGGAAATGATTGCCTATTTGGACACCCTACAGACCCCAAATGGTTTGTTTTATCATGCCAACGATGTACCTTTTTATTGGGGTAGAGGGGATGGTTGGTTGGCTGCTGGCATGGCTGAGTTATTGGATATATTACCAAAGGATAACATTTATCGTCCGAGAATCATGAAGGGTTATAAAGACATGATGAAGACACTTTTGAAGTACCAAGATAAAAACGGGATGTGGCATCAATTATTAGATGACCCTAATGCTTGGCCAGAAACCTCCTGTACAGCTATGTTTACCTTTGCATTTATTACAGGTGTAAAAAACGGCTGGTTGGATGAAAAAACCTATGGACCGGCTGCACGAAAGGCATGGATTTCATTATGTGGTTATTTGAATGAGAAGAATGATTTGCGTGAAATTTGTGAAGGAACCAACAAGAAAAATGACCACCAATATTATCTTGACCGCGAGCGAATCACAGGTGATTTGCACGGACAAGCCCCAATGATTTGGTGTGCCATGGCTTTAGTGAAGTAAAAAATAATAGGAAAAACGGTTTTATATGGATAATAAATTCCACATCGCTGAAATAAATGTTGCAAGAATGAGAGGCGTGAATGTGAATGACCCAATCATGAAGGAATTTATGGATAACTTGGATGCGGTAAACAAAATAGCTGAACAGACGAAAGGATTTATTTGGAGATTAAAAGATGAAAATAATAATGCAACGAGCTTGAATCCCTATGATGATGAGCAAATATTAATCAATGTATCTGTATGGTCAAGTATTGAGGCATTAGAGCATTTTATGTATAAAACTTTTCATTCTGAATTTCTGAAAAGAAGAAAAGAATGGTTTCATTCATTTGGAATCGCTCATACAGCAATGTGGTGGGTACCTATTGGACATATTCCCTCTCTTAAAGAAGCAGTTGATAAATTAAATATTTTACAGAAAAATGGTCCTTCTGAAGAAGTATTTCATTTTAAAAGTAAATTTCCAAAACCATTTTAAGTCAATCCTAAATTGGATGTGCAAATTCTTAATTTTAAATTAGCTTTCCCTCCAATAAAGACATTGATCAATGCCTCTATTTACTCAGTTGATAGATTACAAATGAAACTAAAAAATGAACAGGCACAATTGCATGGTTTGGGACTTGCTGCTATACAAAAATTAAGCGGATTGCTTCAATATATTTGGATTGCACTAGCTTTTTTTTTGGCTTTTTATTCCTTTGGACAAAAAAATCAAGGATTTGCTCCTAAAGAAGTATTCCATTCGGACCAATTAATCATTTATCAAATTGCGCCTAATTCTTTTCAACATGTTTCCTTTCTTCCAACAACAGATTTTGGAAAGGTTTCTTGCAATGGATTGCTTGTTCGAGATGGAAAGGAGGTAGTCATTTTTGACACGCCTACAAATGATAAGTCTTCTGAAATGTTGATAAATTGGGTCTCAAAAGAATTGAAGTGCAAGATTGTTGCCATTGTTCCAACTCATTTTCACGAGGATTGTTTGGGAGGATTGTATGCTTTTATCAAGCAACAAATCCCGTCTTTTGCCAATGAAAAAACGATTTCATTAGCTAGAGAAAAGAACTACGCAATTCCACAATTTCCGTTCAATGAATCAATTGAAATTCCCTTCGGACAAAAGAAGGTTTTTGTTCGGTATTTTGGAGAAGGACATACAAAAGACAATGTGATAGGATATTTTTCGGGAGATGAAATTCTTTTTGGAGGTTGTTTAATAAAAGAATTAGGAGCTACGAAAGGATTTTTGGGAGATGCCAATGTATCCGAATGGTCAAAAACTGTACATCTTTTAAAAGAAGCATACCCCGAAATTCAAATTGTGGTTCCTGGGCATGGGAAGGCGGGTAGTGTGCAATTATTAGATTATACCATAGAGTTATTTAAACTTCAGTAGATAAAAATGCAAAAACAAAGGGTAAAAATTTGTTGTATCAGCAGTATACAAGAGGCACAATTAGCCATACAATACGGGGCATCGGCCTTGGGCTTAGTGGGAAAAATGCCTAGTGGTCCGGGGATTATAGACGATGCACTTATTTGTCAAATTGCAAAAACGGTACCGCCACCCATTTCAACTTTTTTATTGACTAGTGAAACGGATTCCTCCTCAATTATTGAACACTATCTTAAAGTTCATACCAGCACCATTCAACTAGTGGATGCACTGAAAGAAAGACAATACCAAGCAATTAAATTGGCTTTGCCAAGTGTAAAATTGGTTCAGGTAATTCATGTAATGGATGAACAGTCTGTGGAGGAGGCCATTGAAATTGCTGAACAAGTGGATGCCCTTCTATTGGATAGTGGAAATCCGAACTTGGCAACCAAAGAATTAGGGGGAACGGGCAGGACGCATAATTGGAGCTTAAGTAGAAAAATAAGGGAGCAAATCAATATTCCTTTGTTTTTAGCAGGGGGCTTGAATCCGGAAAATGTTCAACAAGCCATACAACAAGTAGGGCCTTTTGGTTTGGATTTATGCAGTGGTGTTCGAAGCAATGGGCAATTAGATGAGCGCAAATTAGATGCTTTTTTTAAGGCCTTGGATACTATTTAACCGGAAAAATATAATGGATAAAAAGGCTACTTTTAAACAATCCTTAGACAATAAAATGCCTTCTGATCAATTTTCTCCAATTTTAAAAGCCCTTTGGTTTGATGGTAAGGGAGATTGGAAATCAGCCCATGATCAGGTAGACCAAATGGGAGGTACAGATGCGGCATGGGTACATGCATATTTGCACCGAAAAGAAGGAGATTTGTGGAATGCAGATTATTGGTATGCCAGGGCCAAGAAAGCCAGGACAAGTAAATCTTTGGAGGAAGAGTGGGAACAGCTTCTTGAGTATTTTTTATAATTTTACGACATGAAAATATTAGCTAAAATTTTAGGGGGCTTGGTTGCCGTTTTATGTGTGTTGTTGATTTTGATCTGTGAAAGGGATAAACCTTTGGAAGACTTAATGCCACTTTACACCAACAAAGATTCAAAATTTATGCCCATTCTTGGCATGAAAGTACATTATCGGGACGAAGGTCAATCCTCAGATTCTTTACCTTTGATTCTCTTACACGGGATGTCCTCTTCTTTGAATACCTGGGACAGTGTGGCCTTGGAGTTAAAAAAATCACGTCGCGTCATTAGTCTCGATTTACCAGGCTTTGGCTTGACGGGACCTTCCCCAGAAAACACTTATAATTTTGATTATTATTCAAAATTTATCGATTCTTTTACGAATCGCTTACAAATTAAACGCTTTATTTTAGTAGGTAATTCAATGGGTGGTGCTATTTCTTGGCATTACGCTCTGCACAAGCCAGAAGCCTTGTCCAAGCTTATTTTGATTGATGCTGCTGGTTATCCGAAAAAGGGGGAAGGCGGTTCCTTGGGATTTACAATTGCTTCTACACCCCTTATTAATAACTTATTACTGTATGCCACCCCCAAAATTTTGGTGCGTAAAAGTTTAGAAACCATCTATGTTGATCAATCAAGGGTGACAGATGAGCAAGTAGAGCGTTTTCATGATATGGCCATTCGTGAGGGGAACCGTGCTGTTGCTTTGCAAATATTTAAAGGTTCTTTTGGAACATCCTCTAATAAGTTTGGCAAAAGCCCCTCTGAACAAATTCGACAAATCAAAACACCTACTTTAATACTTTGGGGAGAGAAAGACCAATTGATTAGCGTAGAAAATGTTTTGAATTTCAAAAAGGATATTGCAGGAAGTGTTTCAGAAGTTTATCCAAATATTGGACATGTACCTATGGAGGAGGCCCCTCAAAAAGTCTCCAATTCGATTTTAAAATACGTTAATGTAAAATAAAATCCCAAAAAGTACTAGATTTTGGCATTGGTACAAAATAGTTGCGATATAATGTTGCAATTAAAATTTTTAGATTACATTTGTCTTCCTATCAAAAATAGATCAGCTAAATTTTAGCCTAGTTCAACCATCAATTTATAATTTGCCTTTTCAGGCCCTTTTAGGGTCATGGCATACCTATCTATTTATATTTTTTTGTCCTAGTTCGACCCTTTAAAAAATTTGATTTTGCAAAAGCAAAGGTTTTGTGCTTTTACAATTGCGATCTCAAGAAAAGTTTAAAAGTAATTTTTGGTCAATTAAAGACAAATCTATGAAAACGTTCTACTATCATTTAGCACTCATTCCAGCATTCGTGCTTAGCATGTTGTTGGGAGCCCAAACCACTGCATTAGCGCAGGTTGGTTTTACAATTGGCACACCTACTATTTCTCAAAGTGGTGGCAATACAGTAATTGTTTGGCAAATTTCTCAAAACAAAGATCAAAAAACTGGATTGAGTCATTTCGTCATTGAAAATTTTTGTTTGCCAACAGGTGTGAATATAAAAGCAGAAAATTCTTCTGACAATTCCAATTGGACGACCATTTCAACAGTTCTTGACGATGGGAGTACAAAAGCCTGCCAAACTGTTTTTTCGAAATTATTGAAATTTTCAGGCTCCTCAAATACCACCACAAATTATTATCGTTTGACACTGAAAGGCTCCTATGACTTAGTAGATGGCAATAGTATTATTAAATATGGTAATGGTCCCGGTAAGAATAATGATGAATCTTGTAATGTAGTAGCCACCAAGGTGCCTAAATTATCATTGCCTTCAAATTTTGCATCAGTCTCTCAAATTTATATTTGTGATGGTAGCAGTACCACGCTTAGTGCGTCTTACACGAATGCCAT
>JACCDK012009606.1_pt1 | contig 47121 bp, 42 predicted proteins | sample 7445871 | NCBI WGS metagenome assembly JACCDK01 (sample SAMN15323436, study PRJNA562643) | freshwater metagenome | isolation source: river surface water | place: USA:Blue River Watershed | collected 2017-08-15 | reverse complement strand
GTCCTCTCAAACTTGAAGATTTGAATGGCTTCGATGATCCGGCGGCCTATCAGGTACTCAAGCAGGCCAACACCACAGCGATATTCCAGGTGGAAAGCCAGGGTATGAAGCGCTACCTGCTCAAGCTGCAGCCAGACAGTTTTGAGGACATCATCGCCATGCTGGCCCTGTATCGACCGGGCCCACTGAATTCCGGCATGGTGGATGACTTCATCCTGCGTAAGCAGGGTCAGCAGCGCATCAACTATTTTCATGACGACCTGAAGGACTGTTTAACCCCCACCTATGGGGTGATCGTCTACCAGGAACAGGTCATGCAGATCGCTCAGATCATGGCAGGCTACACCCTGGGCGGTGCGGACTTGCTGCGTCGGGCCATGGGTAAGAAAAAGCCAGAGGAAATGGCCCAGCAGCGGTCTATTTTTTTGGAGGGGGCCAAGGCCAAGGGACACTCAGACAAGCTGGCTACTGAACTATTCGATTTGATGGAGAAGTTTGCTGAGTACGGCTTTAACAAGAGCCATACCGCAGCCTATGCAGTCATCACCTATCAGACGGCCTGGCTCAAGGCCCACTTCCCGGCGGAATTCCTGGCGGCCACCATGAGCTCGGACATGGACGACACCGACAAGGTGGCGTTTTTGGTGAACGACGCGAAAGCTAACGGCTTGGGTGTTCTGTCTCCGAGTATCAACGCCAGTGGCTATCGTTTTGAACCGGTCTTGGGTGTGGACGAACAAGGTCAACCCTTGAGTAAAGATTCGGTGCCGCAGATGCGAGCAAGGGCCATTCGGTATGGCTTGGGTGCGGTTCGCGGGGTTGGCGAATCGGCCGTGCTCAGCATCTTGAAAGCGCGAGAGGATGGGCCGTTCAAAGACCTCTTTGACTTCTGTGCCCGGGTGGACCGCAGGCTGGTGAACAAGCGGGCCATGGAAGCGTTGGTGAAGAGCGGAGCATTTGACGAGACCCATCCAGATAGCAAGGCTGGTCGTGCTCAATTGGTGGCGGCAATCGACGTGGCAGTCCGGATAGCAGAGGAGGCCGCTGCAAATGCCGATCAGGTAGGGCTATTTGGTGATGAGGCCGGAGCGGGTTCCACTGGATCGGCTGCAACTCTACCGACCGTCTCACCATACTCTGCTCGCGACACCCTGCTAGAAGAGAAGCTGGCTCTGGGCTATTGTTTCTCGGGTTCATTGTTCGATAGCGTTGCACAAGAGGTTCGCCGATTTGCGGCCACTCCACTGGCCCGGGCTATGCCCACCAAAGACCCCATTTGGATTGGTGGGGTGGTGACGAATAGCCGCGCCCAGATGACCCGCCGGGGCATGATGCGGGTGATTGAGCTAGACGACGGCTCGGGACGCATGGAGGTCACCGTGTTTAACGAGCTCTATGACGCTCGCAAACACGTCTTGAAGGTGGACGATGTCTTGATCATCAGCGCTAAGGTCGACAACGATGAATACTCAGGGGGTTTGAGGGGAAGCGCGGCGGAGATTCTGACGCTCGCGGAGGCAAGGGGGCGGCATGCGAGGGCGATTCGGTTAGCGTTGCCGGTGGATCAGGCTGTAGAAGACTTTTTGTTGCAGATGAAGCAACTGGTCGCCCAAGTCAAAGAGGCGTCAAAAGTTTCGATCCCAGTTCACTCGTCTGCAAAAACCACGTGTCCAATTGTGCTTCGGGTTCAGCATGGCCACCAGACTTGCGAATTAAAGTTAGGAGCGGCCTTTGCTCTAGATCCCAACGATCAGTCTCTGGCCCATTTGCAGTCAGCCTTTGGGCATGACGCTGTTTCGGTCGTCTACGAGTGAGCATGACCAAGCCCGACTTCAAGCGAATCCTCATCATCGCCACACGGCAGATCGGTGACGTGTTATGCACGACCCCGCTGATGCGTAGATCCAGAGAGCTTTGGCCAGATGCCGTCATCGATGTTCTGGGGTATGAAAAGACCATGGGCATGCTGGTGGGTAATCCTGACATCAATGCAGTGATTGAGTCGCCAGAGCATCCAAAGTGGCCGGAATATAAACGACTGATAAGACGTATTTTTCGAAAATACGAGCTTGCCATCGTTACTCAGCCCAGCGATCGGGCACATATTTATGGCTTGTTGGCAGCGCCCAAGCGCGTTGGCATCGTCCCCACTAACAGATCTCACAACTGGTGGAAGAAGTTACTTAGCCTTCACACCGTGGAATTGGATTATTGGAATCAGCACGTGGTGATTGAACGCCTGCGTCTGCTTGATATGTTTTGGCGGGAGACCAACCAAGAGGCCAAAGTCAGCTATCCGTTAACGGTGACGGTTACTCCGCCGTCTGTCGAGCCACTCCCTCAAGACCTCATTGATTTTGTTGGAATCGACCCCATCGTCGTTATTCACGCAACGCCTATGTGGCGGTTTAAACGATGGTCCAGTGAAAGTTGGGCTGAATTGATCTCCGCGTTGGTGGCGGCAGGAATGAGAGCGGTCTTAACTGGCTCATCAAACCAGCAAGATAGAGCTTTGAATGCCGAAATACTTGAAATTTTGAAACTCCGATATTCCATGCACCACTTATCTAAAGTCAGAGACTGCTCGGCCCAGCTCAGCCTTGGACAAACAGCGAACTTACTGCGGGGAGCGCATCTCTACCTCGGAGTGGATACTTCGATTACTCACCTTGCTGCTGCTTGTGGCACCCAAACTGTGGCGATTTTCGGAGCGACGCCCCCGACAAATTTTGGCCCCTGGCCCTTTGGGGGAAGGGTGACACACGATTCTCGAAGTGTTTGGGACCTGAGGGGTGATACATGGTTAGACGGGGTTAGGATGCAGGCTATCGGTAACGTATGGATCATTCAAGGGCCAGGGGCCTGTGTCCCTTGCCGAAAATCTGGGTGCTACGATCATGTTGATAGTCGCAGTCAATGTCTCGACGAAGTGCATCCTCACCTCGTGGTCGAATTTTTAAAAAAAGAGGGGCTTTTGTGAGATTTTTTGGATTACCAGAGTTAAAAATTTTCTTACGATCTGGTTCATTACGCTTTGCAATGGATCGGAAGGGGACCGGAGAACGAGGTTCGGTATCAATTTATGGCAAACCTTTCTTCTATCGGCCAGGAACTTCGGACACATGGATCATTCTAGAGGTCTTAATAAATAAAGGCTGTAAATCCGAGTATTGGCTTCCGGATACCAAAGACTCACCAAGTACGATCTTGGATATAGGGGGAAATATAGGATGTACGGCGGTTTATTTCGCCAATCGTTATCCGGAGGCAGTTGTTTACAGTTTTGAGCCTGATTTGGAAAACTTTAAACTGCTTTCTCTAAATACAGCAGGTTACGAAAACATAAAAATTTATAATGTGGCGCTAGGAGACAGAGATTCGGTTATGACCTTGGGGTGCACTGAGGATCATGTAAACTTCGGTGCGAAAACATTGGTTTTAGATCGTCAAAGAAGCGACCTAACAAATGAAGTGCCGGTAAGAGAAGCGCAGTCGTTTATTTGTGAACTGGGTATTCGGTCAGTTAATCTTGTAAAAATAGACACGGAGGGTTTTGAGTACCCCATACTCCGCAGTTTAGCCCCCGTGTTAGAGGGGTGTGAGTGGATTTTCGGAGAACTGCACGACCATAGAGACTTTTCCGCGCTCGCCTTGTTTGAGCGTTCACATTCGATAGGAATCGTCAAAGGCGTTGGTCAGGTTTTTAGCCCATTTTTTGCCTGCCACAGAGGTGTCTTGAGCAGACTTTCCGACTCAGACCGAAAAAAAATTTTAGGAAGATTTAAGACAAGATGAAGGTGTCCGTTTTTACTTTTCTGCGGAATGGGGCCAAGCTTGGTTATCCATTTCGAGAGAGTATTCTGTCTGCTCTCCCGCTTGCAGACGAATATGTCGTAGCGCTTGGCCCATCCGATTCGGAGGAAAGAGATGAGACTCGACGGGTTCTCATGTCGATAAATGATCCAAAGTTAAAAATTATCGATTCTGTTTGGAATGAGCGAATGTGTGTCGATGGCTTCGTCTATGGTCAGCAAAAAATGTTGGCCCAAAGCCAATGTAACGGCGACTGGGCATTTTACTTGGAGGCCGATGAGGTGTTGCATGAGGACGACCTCGAAAAGATACATGCCAACATGAAAAAGCATTTTGCCAATAATAGTGTGGAGGCGCTGGTTTTTGATTACGTTCATTTTTTTGGGTCGCCTAGTTGGCAGGCTATCTCACCTGGTTGGTATAGACGGGCACCTAGAATAATTCGGAACACCATTCGAACCGTTGCATGTGATGGGCTGTTTTGGAATGTGATTGTCAACAATAAAAGGATGCGTTGGCCGAGGGCTGCGGTAACTGGGGCAAAGATTTATCACTATGGGCATGTCAGACCAGTTAACGCCATGAACGCCAAGCAACAATCGGTTGAACGTTATTGGAGCAAGACTCCACGTGACTTTAGTCGCTATGAAATAGACCCCCGAGCGGTTAAACCTTATACGGACTCTCATCCAAAAATCATGCAAGGATGGTTATCTGAAAGAGCGGATAATCTTTGGCAGCCCAGTCCCCGACATCGACCGACTCAACGCGAGCGCAGACATAGGTTTGCAATGGCACTAGAAAAGTCTTTGGGTCTGGACTTGTCTCGTAAACATTTCCACTTGGTATCTGATGTCTAACAACGGCGAGTATGCGATTGATGTTGCTGTCGTAGTGACAACTTACAACCGCCCTGCAGCTCTATCCTGGGTTCTTGCCTCACTGAGTCGGCAGACAGTTATGCCGGGGCAGATTGTGGTTGCGGATGACGGCTCTGGAATTCAGACCCGAGTTGTGATCGAGGCTTGGCAGCTGTATTTCAATACCCAGCACCCAAAAACCAAATTGATTCACGCATGGCAAGAAGATAGGGGGTTTCGCGCTGCGGCAGCGCGAAATCTGGCGGTCCAATGCGCGAGAAATGCGCAACAGTCTCCGCGGGCAGTTATATTTTTGGATGGAGATTGCGTCGTACCCTCTTATTTCGTCGAAAACCATCTTGAACTTCTAGATAAAGGACTGATGGTGGCTGGTGGTCGAGGCTTGCTTACTCAGGTTTTTACCCGAGCAGCAGAGGAGATGGTCGATAATTTGTCACCAGGCGATCTCGTAAAGATGCTTAGAGTATTCACGCCGCCATTTCGATTGTGGCTAACCGGCGCATGCGACCGTTTTCTATCGATGTACCCATGTAAAAATCAGATGTTAAATTTTTTTAGAGATGCTCGACCTACAGACGATTCGGTTGTTCGAACATGTAACCTCAGCGTTTGGCTAGATGACTTTGACCGGGTTGGCGGGTTCAATGAATCTTTCGTAGGCTGGGGTTTGGAGGATACTGAGCTCGCGGTGAGACTAATTTCAGCTGGGGTTCGGGTTCGATCTGGTCGTTTCGCCACGAATACTTTACACCTTTGGCATGCAGAGCGTTGCCGGTCAGAGTTCCAGGCGAATTCAGATCTTCTGGGAGTGAGTCGTAGCCGGGCTAGAAACACTGCCAGAGGATAGTGGGATGGGACTGTCAGTTATTTTGATTACCAAAAATGAGGCCCATGCCCTACCGCGAGCACTTGATTCCGTTAGATTTGCAGACCAGGTCGTTGTTTTAGATTCCGGAAGCTCCGACGGAACACAAGAACTTGCGGGGTCCTTGGGGGCTCAGGTGTTCGAGTCAAATGAGTGGCCAGGTTTTGGGCCTCAAAAAAACCTCGCCCTCGCAAAGGCCAACCAAGATTGGGTTCTTAGTCTGGACGCTGACGAGTGGCTAGACGACTCTCTAGCAAGAAAAATTCAAGAACTGGTCAGGATACCGTTAGATTCAGGCGACTCGAACCTTGGCCAACCAGTGGCCTACAGAATTAGACGTCGATCAATTTTTATCGATAGGAAAATTCGGTTCGGAGACTGGCGCCGTGACCGCGTAGTTCGTTTATTTCGTCGTGGTCGAGCGCACTTCAGTTCAGACCTTGTGCACGAACGTCTAATAGTGGGGGGACGAATAGACGATATTTGTGGATGGATAGAGCACCATCCAGTGCTGTTCGTGCAGGAGGCTAAAGACAAGATGTGGTCCTACAACAGGGTTGCTGCCAAAAGAATCGCTTCAGAGAAGCGCGGTGGCTACCTTCGCGGTGTGTTAAAGGCAATTTTTAGTTTACTTAGGGCCCTTGTTTTGCGGGCTGGAGTCCTGGATGGTATCCGTGGAATCCAATTGGCTTGGTTCAATGCGTATGGAACTTACCTAAGATACTCGTTAGCCAGTGATATCCAGAACGAAGAGAGCTACCTAAGGGGAGAGGTGGGTTGGGTTCAACAAGTCCGAGACTACATGAGCCTACTGGTAATAGACCATGGCATCCTTAGATTCCTCTACCCCAATAAATTTCGGCTTCGTGGCGGTCTCTATCGAATAAATCAACCGAGCCCAAAGCGTCTCGAAAAATACAAAGATAAATTCGGAATACGAACGGTCATTAATCTTCGTGGGCGAAACAACCAACTGGGATGGTTCAGACTCGAGGAGCAGGCATGCAGGCGTCTAGGCCTTACTCTGGTAAATATCCAGGTCTATTCCCGCGGACTGGTTGATGTCGAAAAACTTCTAGAGTTAAAAAAACTAATCGAGACTATGGAACTGCCGGCCGTAGTTCACTGTAAATCTGGCGCTGATAGGGCAGGATTCTTTTCCGTAATGTATAGACATTTCAGACTTGGAGAGCCTATCGAATATGCGAAAAAGGAGTTGGGTCTACTTTATGGGCATTCAAAATCAGCAAAGACGGGTATTTTAGACCATTTCTATCAATCATATTTGTCGGAGAGAAGGGATCGCCAAACCTTCATTGGCTGGTGTTGCTCTGATTTTGATCGAGAAGCATTAACGCGGCGTTTTAGCCCCAAGAATTTTTTCAGTTGGATTTTTGACAGCGTACTTCGACGAGAATAGGGTGAGCATGACAAAAGACATCCGTCTCTATTTGCGCTTGTTGGGTTACATTCGACCCTATTGGCGTGTTGTAATAATATCTCTGCTCGCCATGATTACTAGTGCGGCGCTAGAGCCGGTTTTGCCCGCTCTAATGAAACCCCTCATTGACAAGAGCTTGCTCCAAAAGCACGACGAGAGCCTGTGGCAGGTTCCATTTTTCATCGTTTTGGCGTTTACATTGAAGGGCTTGGCCGACTATGCCTCCACTGTCGCTAGCCAAACCGTCGCTCAGAAAACCATCGCAGATTTAAGAGCTATAATTTTTTCACGCCAGATGTACTTACCAATAAACCATCACCAAGCGGAGGGTAGTGGCCGCATGTTATCTAGAGTCACATATGACACTGCCATGATAGGCGATGTTGTATCAACTGCGTGGCTCACTATTATTCGAGATAGTCTTGTGTTGACGGGGTTGTTAGGGTTTCTCTTTTATACTGCATGGCAACTAACCCTATTGGTTTTGTTGATAGCACCATTTCTGGCCTACCTTATAAGACGAATTAACGTCCGCCTAAGATGCTCTAGTGAAAAAGTTCAGACTTCAATGGGCTCCGTTACTGGAGTTGTAGAAGAATCATTGCGTGGACTTCCCGAGATAAAAATATTCGATGCGTATGAGAGTCAAAAGAACCGCTTCCATAAACAAAACGATGCGCTGCGTCGGGAGCAGATGAGGGTGGTTAAGGTACAGGCCATAAATGTGCCTCTAGTTCAAGTGCTCGCCGCACTCTCTGTGGCCGCTGTCATATATTTTGCATCAACGCTGAGTCGTCAAAATTTATTGACCCCCGGAGAATTCGTGTCATTTATTGCCGCGATGAGTATGGTTTTTGAGCCTGTTCGTCGTCTAACAAATGTAAATTCTGTTCTACAAAGGGGTCTCGCGGCGGCAGAATCAATATTTTCTCTCATAGATTCCTCAACAGAGCAGGATATAGTCGAAAAATCCCCCGGAACGAAGAACTTTTCGCAGGGCCTACCCGGTGCTCATAAAAATGAGCCTCTTAGCATTACATTTTCTAAAGTGTTCTATCGTTATTCGGAGTCGCGAGAGTGGGTGCTTAGAGACTTTTCTTTAAATATCCCGGCAGGCAATTCTGTTACGCTTGTAGGCCCATCTGGAGCCGGAAAGACTAGTCTTTTATATTTAATATGTGGATTTTACACACCTACAAGGGGCGATATTTACATTGGGAACCAGCCTTTGTGTAACATACCAACTGAAAAGTTGAGGCGATTAATATCATGGGTCAGTCAAAGCACGTTTCTATTTGATCTAACAGTAGAAGAAAATCTCTTGCTAGCAAACCCCAGCGCCAGCAAGCTGGATATCGAGCATGCTCTCGATGCTGCAAACGCGCTTGACTTTATAAAACAGTTGCCAGAAGGCATGAGAACCAGATTGGGCTATCAAGGATTTTCTTTATCGGGTGGCCAACGTCAACGCCTTTCTATCGCGAGGGCGATCCTTAAGGACGCACCAATTCTACTCCTCGATGAGGTAACAAGTTCCTTGGACAGCGTCGCCGAAAACGCAGTAAATGAGAGTTTGCAAGTGCTAAAGCGTGGCAGAACAACGGTATCTGTAACACACAAGCTCGGCAATATAGATTGTTCAGACGTAATTGTAAAACTTTGATTAGACCGATAACTGTCGTCGTGAGCAACTTCAAGTGGGGAGCTCTTACCTTCTGGTGCCTCACCTGCATGGTCCTACCGTTCAGTACAGCACTAACACTTTTATTTAGTATTCCGGCCGTGGTGCTGTCCGTTCTGTCCGCCAGCAGGAAGAGTGTAGTGAGGTGCCTTCAACAGCCACTCATTTTATTAAGTCTTGCGTTATTCACGTGGCTTTATTTGTCATCTTTGTGGTCAATAGCTCCACGAGATGAATTATTGGAGGCCCTCTCGAAATACCGACGTCTTATTTACATCCCTCTATTTTTAATTGTCTTGTATGAGATAGATTCGGAAAAGTGGAATTTCGCGCCCGTCAAATTTTTCTTAGTCGGCTGCACTTTTGTCTTGATTGGGTCTCTCTTCACAACTCTAGGGTTAACGGAATTCTTACTCGGCCCCGAGCGTTCTCCCGGATCTGGTTGGGAGGTATTAACCCATAATGGCAAAGCTTTATTTTATATTGGACCAATAGAAAACCCGACATTTGGACGTAACCATATAACAACAACCCTTTTTTTGGTCCTCCTCTTTAATGGCTTGTTTTACATGTCGGGGCTGCGGAGCGGCAGGCTAAGATATGTATACCTGCTCTTCGCCTGTTTGGCGGCGTTCGCCATAGCAAATATGCAGTCAAGGGGGGGGTATCTATTACTTGCCACCAGTCTTTTGTGTTGGACTCTTATATTCGCCCGATCGATAAATTGTAGTAATAATAAATTCAGAATATTGATGTTGGTTATCCCTGCCGTCCTCACAATTGCGCTTCTTTCATCAGGTAAGGCTGAAAAACGTCTTACACAGGCAATGCAGGAAATAAGGCTTTATATAAAGGATAGTAACAGCGATAATTCTAGTGTTGGAGGCCGACTTTCTTTTTACACTGCCGGTATAGGCAGCGTAATTGATCAACCATTTATGGGGTATGGTGCAGGGTCGTTTGCTCAAATCTATGTCAATAGCAACAACCATGGTGCGTTACACAAACTAAGAAACCAGCCGCACAGTGAGATTGTAAATCAGCTTGTTCAGGGAGGGGGGGTCGCTCTATGTCTCTATCTGGCAATTTTCGCTTACATGATAGCCATTTCACTGAGATCAGGACGATTGGAAGTACTAATCCCTGTGGTCTTGTTATTAATGTATTCGGTCTGGAACTCAACCCTCTGGGATCTCGCCGAGGGACATCTTTTTGTGCTCATGGTCGTTACCTTAACGATTATGGCAAATATGCATGACGCAAAGACGAGCAAAGGAGGACAAAGTGCGAGGCCCTAATTCGCCTGTGCGAGTGAAACTTAACTACTTTTTAAGTGCCGGTGTGTCTTTGGTACGGTGGTGGAAATATTCTTACCTGTCTTTTATGTTCCCGAAGAGAATGGATTTTTTGTCTACTGTCTGCAGGAAGCATCTAAGGCCGGGTGATGTTGCATTTGATATTGGATCAAATAATGGACACACAGCTCTAATGATGTCTAGTTTAGTTGGTCCGAGAGGAAGGGTACTAGGTTTCGAACCAAATCCGGAGCTTTTTGAGAGATGTCTTGAAGTTTCCCATAAAAATCTGTATAGAAATATAGAATTTTTTAATGTCGGAGTGGGGAAAAGCCCCGGGACAATGAATTTTTACATTGATACAAGGGATGGATCACAGGGAAGCAGCTTTGATCTATTGAATATTTCAGCAGAGCGGGAAAGGTGCGGGCAGAACTTCTATAAAGAATCGTTTGCAAAAATTATTCGGTTAGACGACCTCACAATTTCAAGATTAGATTTTATGAAAATTGACGTCGAGGGGTTTGAGCTGGAGGTTCTCCACGGTGCGGCCGCGGCGCTGAGGCAATATAGGCCCGTCATAGTTTTTGAACTTTTTGTAAATGACTCTTCTCCATCATTGAGTTCCAGGAAAGATGATTTTATTAAATTTTTTAATGATATCGCTTACGATTTGTCAATTGAGCATATATTTACCGACCAGGAATACTGGTCCAAGCGCGTGAAGCCAAAAAGTTTTAAAGAATACTATTTTGATCGTTATACCGGTATGGACATAATTGCGACGCCGAGAGATGTTTAAATGAGAGCTAAAAATCTTTTTCGTTACATAACAAGGAAAGCAGTCCACTACTATGTCTCACTAAGGAGATCAGTCTGGACCAATGGACTCGAAGAGTCGCTCGCGAGCCGGATTACATACTTTCTTTTTTCGGTTAATCCAAAGCTCGCTTGCATATTCAATAGCTCGGTCGGTGGAGCTATTTCAATGTCTGATTTGAATCGTCTAGTTCGATTAAGTAACGAAATAGGGTGCAAGAAAAAATATTTTTGCGAGAAAAATTTGAATTTTAAGGGCCCAACGTTAAGAATGACTTTCAGCGAGGAGTTCCGAAGATTAAGGGACGATGGGTATACAAAAATTCCTATCAAAATGAATTCTTATGTGGAACAGGTTATGGAGGGCATTAAAAATTATCAATTCTATCCCTCGAATGTGCCAATCGGATGTGACAATTCACCAAGGATTTTAGCTGACGGGCGGTTTAATTACTACTGTACGGATCCGCTGCCTGATTTTACTGCCGGTGCTTTGGAAGTGTTGCTTTCCGACCCAGCGCTTTACCAACTAATCCACGCTTATTTGGGGGGCGCGCCGAAGATATATTCAGTTAATAATATGTTAACGATTAAGTCTCAGCTCAGTCATTCTGTCACAGATCTACATCGCGACTTTGATGACGACATTTTTCTCTCGTTGTTCGTCTATTGGACACCAGTTTCCAAATCTTCTGGTGCGACATGCTACGTACCAGGCTCCCACGTCAAAGAAGCGGAAGGAGTTGATGTGCAGTACTTGGAGGGGGCTGCTGGTGAGGTATATTTGGTCGATCCTTATGGCCTACACGCAGGGAATAAACTTACGGACTATAGGTTCGTTACATGGATACGGTTTTCTAAAAACAGGTTGAATCTGGCGTCATTCTCCGATAAGTCTTATCTTTATTTCAAAGAATTTGAGAGACTATTTCCGCTGTATTCTTAATTCGCATTCCCTGGCAACTATTATTGCCCAAGCAAGGTCCTCAATTTAAGGTAGTCCTCTGGAACGCCGATGTCTATAAATAGAGTCGAAAACTCAAGCCCGAATACTCTGGATGTTGGGAGCATTGGTTGAAGAAACTGGGCTTCAAAAGAGAAATTAGAGCAAGGTGTTTGCATTAGAAACTCTTCGACATTTAAAACATAGACTCCGCCGTTTAAATACGTACCGCCATGTTTATTTATTCGGGGTTTGGAAATAACCCCTCTTGCATCCTTGTCTAAAATCATATATCGATCGTTAAGAGTCGACTGCTTTAGGGCAATGGTGCATCTACTCCCGCATTGTTCGTGAAATTTTATTAGTTTCCAGTAGTCGATCGGGAAATAGGTATCGCCATTCATTACGAGAACTTCGGCGCAATCCATATTTTTCAAAACCGCCCTTAGTGCACCGCCCGTTCCCAGTGGCTTATGCTCTCTCCAGAACGTTAATCTCACATTCGGTTGATCTAGGCTTAGGACTGATTCTTCTACTTCCGACGCCTTATAGCAAGTAAGTATATTTAGATCCGTTAGCCCCTGCTTTACAAGGTTTGATATCAGGAGATCAATGAATGGACGTCCGTTTATTGGGGCTAATGGCTTAGGCGTATCGGGGAATAATGGACGAAGTCGTGTACCAAGCCCTCCTGCCAAGATTAAAACTCGCAATTTAACGGCCTATTCCATTCAAAATTTCTACTAACTCGTCTACCTCACTAATCGACATGTCTGGATAGTTTCCAATATAGAAACCGAAGGAGTGTATGTGCTCGGTAATCGGAAAAGCCCGATAGTATTCGGCAGGAAATCTATCCCGCAGGTATGGCTGGCGGAGTTGGTTACCACCACCGGCACTTCCTCGCCTGAATTCAATTCCGCTCTTCCTCATTAACTCCATGAGAATATCAACTAAGTGAATTTTCTCGGGGCGTAGAATCAGATTGAAAGCATAGTTGCTCATTCCAAGAGTACGAAAATCGGTCTGATAGAGCTCTGCATCAAGACCATCTAGAAAACGAATTTTGTTACGGTTTCTGAGTAAAATATTATTGTCCAACCTCAGTAGTTGTGATTTGCCGAGTATTCCCCCGATCTCCGTATTCCGCATGTTGAACATTGCATGTTGAAATATAAACTCGGGATTGCATACTGTATTCGCCTCTATTAGTTCATCCTTAACCACACTGCTAGAGACCTCACGAACCATCCCATGAGATCTCATCATTCTGAGATGTTCGTATATTTCCGAATCATTTGTACAAATCATCCCCCCCTCGATAGTGCTCATATGGTGTGCGTAATAGAAGGAAAAGTTAGACAACCAGCCGTAATTACCGAGCCGTACTCCGCGATGGCGTGCACCATGCGATTCACATACATCTTCTATAAGGACAATATTGCGTCGGTCCAGTTCGACTAGCAACTCATCAGACAATCCATTAAAGCCTTGTGCGTGCGTAAGAAACACTGCTACCGTATTGCTGTTGAGTCTTGATAGCACTTGCTCCGAAGACATCGAAAGAGTCTGTGGATCTATATCGACGAAGACGGGCTCAAATCCGAAATGCAAGACTGATGCTATGTCCGAAACCCAGGTCAGCGCGGGAACAATCACTTGGCCGCTGACCCGACGAGCCTTTAGAGCTGCCATAGAAATGAAATTCGCAGACGCCCCAGAGTTCACAAACACACTATGCTTCACACCAAGCCAGGCCGACCAGGCGTCCTCGAACTCTCTGACATGAGTACTCTGCGTCAAGATAGGGTCTGGCGTCTGAAGATGGGCTATGACAGCATCAAGATCTTCACGTAAAATATTGTTTCGCATAAGCGGGTACTTCATTTGGCCCCTTAAAAAATTTAGCAATTCAATTGGTTTCGCGATCTACGGAAAGTGGATCGGCATCTTAGTGAATATAACATGGCCAAAAACGTACTACTCATTGTTCCAAATAGTTCCAAAAAAGCATACCAAGCCCTTTCTGACAACTATGCTGCGATCGAGATGCCGACATGGGCTGCTCTGCTGGCGAACGTTGTGCGAAAGGCGGGGCATGGGGTTAGTATTTTGGATTTAAACATAGACCCTTGCGACGACGAGAGCGTCCTGATGGAGGTTTCTACAAGGAAACCTGACCTCGTGCTTCTGGTTGTTTATGGGCAGAACCCCAACTCTGGAACGACATCAATGATTGGAGCGAGCCACATCGCCGGATTAATTAAAGATAGTTCCCCACCATTACCGATAGCGATTATAGGGTCGCACTGTTCAGCGCTACCATTCGAAGTGATAAGTCAGGAAAGGGTGGACTTTGTTTTCTTGAATGATGGAGTTCTCGGTTTGGTGGATTTACTCGAAACCAACCTAAGTGATAACTTAGAAAATGTTCGCGGGATGTTATATCGAAGTGGTGAAGAGATTAAGAGAGGCGCCGCAGGGGAAATTATTAATGGAATATTAGATGACGGGATTCCGGGGTATGCATTTGACCTCCTACCAAAGGAATCAAGGCTCTTGGATAAATATCGAGCACATTATTGGCATAATAATTTCTCTGACCACCAACGTTCACCGTTCGCAGCGATATACACTTCTCTGGGCTGCAGTTTTTCGTGCGGATTTTGTATGATCAATGTTATCAACAGAACTTCATATGGGGACGTTACGGCTAAAGACTCAAGAGGAATGCGGTTTTGGACACCGAATTTCATATTAGAGCAGCTACAGTTCATGTGGGATCAGGGGGTAAGATCGGTAAGGCTGTCGGACGAGATGTTTTTTTTGAATAAAAAATACTATGTACCGATATTGCAGGGATTGATTGATCGTGGTATAAAATTTAACATGTGGGCCTATGCGCGGGTTGACTCTGTTAGGCCAGAAATGCTTCCATTATTCAAGGAGGCCGGGATTAATTGGTTATGCCTAGGCATAGAGGCTGGCAATCAGGTCGTCCGACAAGAGATCGATAAGGGAAAATTTCAATCGATAGATATTCGTGAAGTATGTCAGAATATACAGAATGCTGGTATTAGTATTCTTGGAAACTATATGTTTGGGTTTCCAGATGATAATTACCAAACCATGCAAGAAACCCTTGATTTGGCGCTGGAGCTCCGATGTGAACACGCCAATTTTTACACCGCTATGGCTCTTCCTGGCAGTCCGTTATACAATTTCGCAAAATCTAAGTCGTGGAGTATGCCAAGAAAATATGAAGAGTATGCCTTCCTGAGCTATGAGTGTAGGCCGCTTAGAACAAAATATTTGGAGGCCCATGAAGTTCTGGCTTTTAGAGATAACGCTTGGATCGAATATTTTACTGATTCCAATTATTTAAGTTCTGTTAACCGGAAGTTCGGACCCGGCGCCGTGGATAATATTAAGAAAATGTCTCAAATTAAGCTGAGGAGAGAGTTGCTTGGACACTGAAAGCAAAATTGACCTAATAGTAAAAATGGGTCGTCAATATCGATCGGAGCTTTTCGAAAAATTTAATCTGTTGGGGCAAGGTCACCCAGGGTCAACGTTTTCTATGGTGGACATCGTAACCACCTTATTCTATGGCGGCTTTGTCAAACCGGGAAGCGACAAGATCCTGGTGAGTAAGGGCCATGCTACCGTCGCCCTCTATCCAATTCTCAGGGATTTCGGCGTGATCGGAGCAGACGAGTGGGAGAATTGGGGGCGGGGAGACTCCATCCTTAGAGTGTTTGGGAACGTATCAATTCCAGGTATAGACGTTACCTCCGGTTCGCTTGGTCATGGAGTAGGGGTTGGGGCTGGTTTGGCCTTGTCCTCTAGAATTTCGGGGAAAACAAGAAAGCATTTTGTGATTATAAGTGAGGGGGAGTTTTATGAGGGTTCAACATGGGAGGCCCTTCTGTTCCTCGACCACCATCAACTTTCGAACGTTACTGTAATTGTAGACATAAATAATTTGATTATACTTGGCGATACAAAATCATGCCTTAGGTTGAGTTCACTGAAACAGAAATTAGATGCGTTTGATTTTTGGGTGAACGAGATAGATGGTCATTCGGTGGATAGTTTAGTATCTTCTTTTTCAATTCAGTCCGATCGCCCAAAAGTTCTTTTATGCAATACCGTAAAGGGGAAAGGTTTCTCGCTAATGGAGAATCAACCCCACTGGCACTATTGGAATCCATTGACCCCAGAGCAAGTTCAAAAGTGTAGATCGGAGATTAAGTAATGCTTCAGCGCGACGCCTTTATTCTGGCTGTACGTCAACGGATGCAGAGCGATCCTAATATATTCTTCCTAAGTGCAGATTTTGGTGCGGAGCAGTTAGATCATCTTAGAAAAGACTTTCCGGAGCGATTCATCCATTGTGGAATTTCTGAACAAAATATGATCGATGTGGCTACAGGCTTGGCGCTAGATGGAAGAAAGGTCTTTTGCTATGCAATGGCACCATTCATTTCAATGAGGGCTCTTGAGCAGATCAAGTGCGGCCCTGCCATTATGAATTTACCGGTAGTGTTACTTTCGATAGGTATTGGACTCGGTTATGCGGATTCTGGTCCAACACACTACGTCAGCGAGGATTATGCTTGCCTACGTTCGATTGCGGGCTGTTCGATTTATACAATTTCTGACACTAATGCGGCTACTAAGGTGGCAGACCATTTACTCGATAACCCGAAGTTCGCTTATGTCAGGATGGATCGATCCTTTGTTGAGCCCATTCAGGAGAAATATCACGGGGAGTTTTGGCGACTCCTATATGGTTCAGATAAAGCAAAGGTAGCGGTTGTCAGTCACGGACGACCACTTAGTCTTGCTTATGATTGTATTATTCAACAAACAAATGCGGATGTGGCTCTCTATGATGTTATCTGTTCAGAGCCGTTTCCCGTTGGATTGGTGTCTTTGTTACGTCAACATCGAGGTATTCTTGTTATTGATGAACAAGTCTCCAGGGGCGGGTTGATGGCAGCGATCCACGAGACACTTTCGGAAAGCGAAGTGTATATGCCAATGAGACAAATATCTCTCCCATCTGAGTTCATCTTTGATAACGGCGGTCGAGATAAACTCTTGAATGAAAGAGGTTTCAACGCAAAAACAATAGTAGCGGAGATATCTCGTCTAGAGGCAATTTAACTTCTAAACAGAATCTTACTGCCCTCAAAATCAAAGCGCGGATCGACAACGACATAGTCCTTAAATACCCTCTTGACGAGATGTTTTTTCTCTTCTTCCACGAGCAGAGCGACGAATCCACCGCCCCCTGACCCCATTACCTTAGCCCCGATCGCGCCAGCTCCGAGGCCCGTCGTGACAATTTCGTCGGTTATGTCGGTTGCTACGTAGGGAGAAAGTTGTTTCTTCACACGATAGGAATGGTTTATGAGACGGCCGAACTCTTTGAGGTTGAGCCTTTCTCTTTGCAACTCATATACTCCGTGGTCAACAAAGTTAGCCATTTCTCTCAAAAAAGCCCGAATATTGGGGTTGCCTGCATCGATTCCGCCAGAGATAGCAGATGACTTTCTTGCTCGACCAGAATAAACCAGTAAGACAGAATTTTCCAAGGTTGACCGCACCATCGTAGATACCTGAATTGGGTTAACGGCAACACTTCCATCTTGATTAAACACGAGGCGATTGAGCCCGCCAAAAGACGCTGCGTACTGGTCTTGACTGCCAACGTTTTCACCGAGATGCACCCTCTCAACCTCTATCGCCTCACGTGCTAACTCCTCCTTTGTGGGCTCCTGACCAAGCAAAACTTTCAATGCATGAAGGAGTCCGACCGTGAACGATGAGGATGACCCGAGACCGGACCACGCCGGAAGGTCTCCATCATGGTGTAACTCAACCCCCTCATCCACACCGAAAAGCTCAAAAACCTTCTTAACGACAGGGTGCTGAATATCATCAATTCGATCCACCATCTCAACGATCGAATAAACGATTCGATGACGATGACTAAAAAACGGAGGGAGGAACCGACAAGTGAGGTAACAATACTTGTCCAGAGCTACCGAGAGAACTTTCCCAGACTCCTCCTGGAAGAAACTGGGTAGATCGGATCCACCACCAAGAAAAGACAGTCTAAAAGGCGTTCGTGTAATGATCATATCTCTACCGGGCTAATCTATGGAAAATCGCTCTGAGGCCTTGATGAATAAAATCAAGAATATTGAAATATTTATGTGTACGTAATACGACTAATGCTTGCAGCGAGTTAATGATTTGAAACCTAATTGCGAAAAACCAAAAGTGATAAAAGGCAGAATTTTGGATAAAACGGCAGAAATCCGCATCTAAAAAGATAGGTGGATGCTTCGCTGGCAGTGTACGTATCTCAGCAGCCAGCTCTAGAGCGACAGCCTTGGATTTGTATGCCTTGCTATAAATAAGTGCTTTGCGGACCATTTCCTCTCTAAGAGCCTCGTTGAGGAGATAAAACTTTATCTTCTCTATCATTTCTTTGGGTGTACAAAACGTGTCGAAACAGACTTCTGGAAACAGATCATTTAGCCCTGGTGACTTCTCTGACAAGATGAACGTTCCCAACAATGCACATTCTAACGGACGGCCCTTAGTTTGGCGAACGTGTTGAAATATGGATCTTGATGAATTGACAACGCGAGTAAAATTCAAATGTATCTTACTAGACTTAATAATACGATTCTTTTCTTCAACACTCACTAGTCCAATTTTGGAGCCATATCCGGCTATGTAACTTTTTATACCAGGCTCATGTTCGAGATGAGAAAGAAATGACGCTCTATCTGCCCGATCAATACCGCCAACAAAAGATACGTCGTATATCTTATCATCATCTTTAAAGTCATAGTACTTTTCAGAGAAGGGCTGTCTACAATAACTCCGAAAGCCATAAAGCTCAAATAACCCAACCGCACTAGGGCACAGTATCCAATTTAAATCCGCTACCTGGGCGTAATAACGGTCGTGAGACTCAAAATTATGCTCCGAGTCTCCAAATATAACTATAATACGGATCTTGCGAAGACCCCGAATGGAGTTGATATCTAATGGCGTCAAAATGCCGCCGGTTCCGAGGTTAACGAATACCGTATCAACATTATGCTCTAAAACGGTATATATAATCTTATTAAGTAGGCTCTGGCGGCCTAGCCTGAAAAAATCTTCCTTAAAATTAATAATAGAGGTGTTAGTAGCTAAATTTTGAATACACCTCAGTAAGTCTTCAGAGTGCCCACCGTCTGCGAGATTCTCAGTAAGAAAAAGAATGTTACTCGGATTCATCCTCTAAGCCTCTGCAGTACGGAATCAACGAGGTGTCTTGCGGTGTACCAAATCGATCGCATAAAGGTAAAAAAAAGCTCGCCCTTGGACAGCTCTACACCTGTGAAAGGCCTACGAAGGTATTTCAGCCCTTGCCTGAGGGATAAAGTTCGGAGGATAATTGCTCGATAAACTTCGTAGTAGAATTGAGACAAGCGGTATTTGACGAAATCCCCGCTTGCCAGGCTTCCGAACCTATTCTCCAGGTGCCAACTGAAAAGAATATAATTTTGGCGATAGTCATTATACGTTCGAAAAAATCCGGTCGTACCGCATGCGATACTTTCAGACTCACGCTCAGCGTGATTACAAAAGCAATAATATCCAGCGGATGCGTATAAAATCCGGTTATTACTTTTAATAGATTTAATAACATCGAGTAAGTTAACCAGATCCAGCCCTAGGCCTCTTGTGTATTCCGGACCGAGATGGGAAAATTCCTCGCCGAAACTAAAGTTGCCTAAAAGCTCGCTTGTGTTGACTACACAGAAGTAGCTAATAAGAAACTTTTTATAAAAATTATTTACAACGTAGTCCCTACTGAGTCGACACACATTGTAATTATATCGAGCCGTACGTGTAAGGCCGCACGAGTTATTAGTAAAGATAGAGACGGGGCCGGAAATCACCGATACGTCTGGAAACTCCTTCAGGAGTCGGATTCGGTGATATATAAAGTCTGGGGATAAAAAATCATCACTCCCGAGTAACAAAACGTACCGAAATCGCGCGGCCTTAATGCAAACGTGAAAGTTTCTTATGGCACCAATATTCTCACTGTTTCGAATTAGACGAATATTTGGGTTCTTTTTGGCATAGGAGCTGGCGATATTATAAGTGCCATCGGTGCTGCAATTGTCAGATATGATTACTTCATCAGGTTGGCATGTTTGATTGATAATAGAGTCAAGGCATCGATGAATGAGTGCTTCCCTGTTATAGACTGGTACACATATTGTCAATCCTAATGGCAATTTAGATTGCAAGTAGCGCCCCACGAGTTACAGATAATACGGAATGAAAGTGCTCTCTAAAAAGGTTGTCGTGTGTCACTACTATCACTGTGCGCTCAGCCAGAACGGAATTTATTATATTTATAAGTAACTGGGCAGATGATGGGTCTAACGCTGCAGTTGGCTCATCGAAAATCAATATCTCAGCGTCGCTATAGATTGCCCTTGCTATGCCAATGCGTTGGGCTTGTCCTCCACTGAGATTCATAGCATCTTCACTTATGTATACATCCTTCTGTAAGGGGCTCGATAAAAGGCTGCCTAGTCCAAGAAGATGGACTATCTCTTTGCAGCGCCTGACATCCGGCTCGGTAGACAAAGCAATATTTTCGAATAGTGTTCCATTAAACAGGTGAATCCGCTGTGGAATATAGTGCGCGATCCCAAAAAGGGAGTGATACGACTCGATTCGGTTGTCGTCTGATTTGCATTCAACCAGCATTGAACCCTGTCGAAATGAACGCAGGCCCATCAAGACATCTAAAAAGGTGGACTTTCCAGACCCACTGCCGCCGAGAATGACGGTTTTATCACCCCTACGGATCGTCAAATGATCAACGCGAAATAGAAAATCGTCCCTGTGGCTTAGGACCTCAAGATCAGTTATGGTAAGACTCAAAAAAATAGACCTGTGACAGTTCCGAACAGTGCGACCGAGAGATCTCGCAGATCGCTCGATCACCTCACGGACAAGTTGGACTGCCTTAGAGTGAAACCTAATCATATTTAATTGGGAGATGATTCGTGTTGTCGAGGGCAAGAGCCTCGCCATAACTACTGCGAATGCAGAGAGCAGCGGAAAAAAACTAGATTGGTCTCCATCGCCGAAATAGGTGCCAACTAAAAAAAGTACAACGATTGAAAGATAGGCAATTGCCTCCATAGAAATTCTGGGAACGATGGAAAGCGTGCCGTAGGATTTTCCCTCCCTACTCCAACTCTTTATATTTGAGAGAAGGTTGGCAACATTGAAGGAAAACATACTATTGGCATACAGATACTTGTGGTTCCGGAAGGTTTCAGCTGTACCCCTGTAAACAGAGGTCATAAGCCTTTCCCGCCTCTCGCCAATACTAGAAATTTTGGAGCCTATTGATCTATTTAAATAATAAACCAATATTAGTAAACCTAGCAGTGCTATTAAGGAATAGATTGGCGTAATAAAGGCGATATAAGATATCAACACAATAAATAACAAACTTTCGGATACCAGTGAAATGACTGCGGCGATAACATGCGAGTAATTATATGCATCAGATATAATCGTCTTCTGCATTTCACTCGGGCTGGATTCCAAAAATTGAGAATGTGGGAGACGGGAATACGTGAATAGTAGTTTTCCAACCATCTGATCATATGCTTCAGTCGATAGGGCAACGAGCTGATGGTTTTGAATAGCCGCTGCCCCGCACTTCAGGAGAACAAGTACGCCGAAAAGATAAGAGAGGTAAACTAGTTGCTCTTGCTCGTTGGAGCTAAGTATGTCTAACAACCCAAATATAATATCGGCAGGGAAACTTGTTACCAGACTCGTCGACTTTGAAAGCATTCCAAGAAAAACTATTAATGTCGATATTGTGATTAATTCGAGTGCAACGAGGGCCAGATTGAAAATGACATTAAGAAAAAATGACCTCTTTAATTTTCCATCTAAAACCAAAAATGTCCAAAAGATGTTTGAATTTGTCAAGAAATATCGAGCCTTTTCTTTATATTATTATTTTCATACCAATTGATATAGTGGTGTAGTGAATTTTTTTTACACACGCGGCAGAAATTGTGGGAATTCTTCCGCCTGAATATGTCGCGACGGGTCAAGCTCAAAAACGGTCCCAGAGAGGAGGCGTCCTCTGAATATACCCCACAGCATAATAACAATTCCCCTCTGCTATTTATTACTATTTGACTGTGCTGGATAGAACAGAGCTGTGATTTTTCGCTTTCGGCAGCAGACAAAATTCTTGAAATAGGTATTTCGAAACTCGAATCAACGTACAACTTATCATTAAGGTCGAGTCTATTATTCTTATATTTTAATACCCGCTCGATTGGCATATAGTAGGCGTATCCAGCGCCGAAGGTAAATCCAAGGCCGTTAGCGAATATCTTCATCATTTCAACTTCATGCCGGTTGTAGTTATAGATGTGAAAATAAACATTGAAGCTAGACATATCGATCTCATGCTGACGACAGTGTTGAGATATGGCCGTCATATTACGCTTTACAATATTGATATCGCCACCCCGGTGACCAATCGAGTAGACTTCCTGGGAAAAACCGGAGAGAGAGATGGTTAGCTCATCGGGCAGGCACTCAATCAGCCTGCTCGCCGCGTCTGAGTGGGATAGGTTTGTGCTAATTCGGGATCTAAGATTCCCTCTCTTTAGCAACGACACATATTCAGAAAGATTTCTAACTATGGTGGGGTCGGTCCAGTTGAAGAGCGCGACACTTTTCACTGAAAACTCTTTAACGGCGTGTTCTACGACTTCCCCAAATGACTCGATCGACATGCGTCCGCCCCTGTTGAGTTCGTCGGATCCCATCGGGCAGGATGGACACTTTAAATTACATGACCCGATAATGTCTATTATTAAAGTTGTGTTGAGGCGTTTGTCAAAAAGACCTGTCGATCGTAGCAAATATTTGATATAATCTCGGAGTAAACTCATAATCTTGCGTGATTCCTTAGCCAAGTGATTGCCTTAACATTGTAATAAACAGCAGTTCCAAGGATACTCACAAGCGTTATTTCCCCGTAAACATACTTGTACTCACGGACAATGTCCTCGATTGTATTAGCGTCCAACCGTCGGGACAATGTTAAGATCTGAGACAACACGAGTCGCGGGAAATACGGTGTTATAAGCCTTCGATAACTTCGGCGGATATGAACTAGTATACTTTCATCTTGCTCAACCATTTTAGCGGCACAACTCCACCAATTCGGCCATTCTCGGTTGAAATTTCGACAGCTAACCGATTGACTTTTTGAGTGCACGGTATACACGGCCCCATGAAAGTTCGCCTCGATGAACTTGTATTTTGCGCAAAGGGCTAGGACGTAATGAGAATCCAAAAAGGGGCCAAGTTCCTCTGTTATGTGGGGGGGATTGATAAGAGTCCTTGTACGGAACACACAGCCAGACCATTTGTACGGAATTCGGCCACGAATGATATCGCGCAATACGCAAATGCTAGGCTGATGAATTCTAGGCTTCGGTGACACTCTATCTCTTGATCGATCGATGTTATATTCATCGACAACCCTCGCAGGAGAGACAGTAAATTCACATGTGGTGTTTTCTTCGAGTAATTTAATCGATCGACTAATGAACCCAGGCAGTAAATAGTCGTCATCGGCGAGGTAAATGAAATAGAAGGACTTTCCAGGGTCGAAAGATTTAACGATATTTCCAACGGAGCCGATATTATGGGAGTTAAGTATATATTCAATGGGGACGTCAGTATCGAGATCACTCCTTAACCGCCGCTCTGCCGACGGGTCCCCGCCATTATCGTAAATCGAAATGGATAAATTTTCGATTCGCTGGTCAATCACAGACCGTACAGCCCTCAGAAGACTTTCATACCTCTTATAAGTTGTTATAGCAACTACCACTGATTTCTTCAAATTAAATTACCGAGGGAATAAAGGGGGTAAGTCGATTATGCCACCCTCTGCAACCACGCCTGTGGCCAATGGGTTATTTTAAAATCTAATGCACTCTCGTTAAATAAAAACGGGGGCTCGACGAGGCGGAAGTCGGAATTCGACGCGAGGAACTCATGGATGGCGGTCACTGGATTATCGGTGATCCAATTTGGTCCTGCTCGAGGGACATCATGCAAGTTCATCATACTACCATCTGTTGCTACTATGTACGATCCGAGCGTTACGAATTGAGCATAAGAATTCAATTCTTTAATGACATGTTCAGCGCTATGACAGGAGTCAAGAATGACCATTACTGTGTCCTCAATAGTTATATGCTCCCTTGCCTCTCTCAGCACATCATCTGATGTTGAGCTACCCTCTATAAGCGTAATAAAGCTGCTAAGCGGATGATTCTCAATTGCCTGCCTATTGTGTGGTTTGATTTCGATATCAATGCCTATTACCCTTCCTCTCCCAAAAATTTTACATAAACCCGCAGAAAGCATTAGAGAGCCACCGTGTGCGACCCCGGTCTCAATAATTAGACTGGGTTTTAATCCGTAGATAACCTCCTGCATTCTTACTATATCTTCTGGGATTTGGATGATCGGCCTTCCTAACCATGAAAAGGTGTAAGGATACTTCTGGTTCCATCCGACTTTCAGCCAGAAATCTGATATCCACTTGAAGGCGATATCACTATACAAACCGAACTGAAGCGTCTCCTGATTGGCTTCAACAACAAGTGTGGATTTCTCCGTATCAATAGTAATCTTCAATTTCCGTATCCTCTATGGCCTTCGGCCTCTCTTAATATTAAATCAACTATGCCATCTTCAAATGGTATATGATCCGACAAGTCAACCAAACTTATTAGCTGGTCTGTATTGGCGACAATAATATCTCGTTCCTTTAAACCGAGCTCTTTATCCTTTGTATAATTCTTTAACTCAATTTTTGTTCCGGTTCGAACGTAATGTTGAATGTAACGAAAAATGTCGGCAGTCATTACGCCCCAGCCTGTTCCAAGGTCGAACGTACCTACGAAATCCGTCTCCAAACATTTAATTAGCGCCGCTGCCACATCATAGACATGGATATAATCCCGTATTGCATCAGGGCATCTAATATTAATTGGGTTGTCATACCCGAGGGCACTCCGAATCAATTGCGGAATCAGCTTTTGCTGGTTCATGTTAGGACCATATGGGAAAAAGACCCTAGCGTGACACATTGCTACGCCGTAGTCTCTACACAAACGGGAAATAAATTCAGCTGCCTCTCGCTTGGCGTACCCGTATGAATGTAAAGAATGTTCAGTGCCATTCACATCGGACAAAGGAGAAGCAGCTAGTTCAGCCGAGCTTCCTACAAACAATATCTTCTTGACGCCACATTTGACGGCCTTAGATATTAATAATTTTGTAGACTCGTACCAAAGGACATTATTATAGGAGTTCCAGAATTCATCCGGTTCGGTAAACCATGCGAGGTGCATCATAGAATCAACACTGACGTGCTCAAGGAAATCAAAATCCATTTCCGAGTCAAGCAAGTCACCTCTGTGCCATCTTACTCCACTATTAGTTATCGTGCTAACGGGACCTCTGGTTATTCCGTGGACCTTATAACCAGAAGAGATTAACCTATCAGCAATCACTTTACCGATAAATCCAGTGGCCCCCGTAATCAAGACTCCTCTGTTCTTGATATCCATTCGTAGGCCCTGTCTCGTGTTGATATAACGGTTGGGGATAATGGCCAAGGGATTTCAATACTGGGATCATCCCACCGCAGACCAAATTGCGCTTGTGGGAAGTACTCTCCAGAAATCATATAATAAACGTCTGTCCTTGGCTCGAGTGTTTGGTATCCGTGGCAGCACCCCTCTGGTATGTAAAGCATTATTCCGTTTACGCTTGTGAGAACCTCCGCGTGATACTGGAGGTAGGTTGAAGAATGCTCTCTTAAATCTACAACCACATCAAATATCGAACCAGAACCACAGTGGACTAGCTTCGTCTCGCTGTAAGGATGGCGCTGCATGTGAAGCCCACGTATTGTCCCCGGCTCTGTATTGTGCGCAATGCTGGCCTGCGAAAAACTCGAAACAAGCCCCCGCCCTTTGAATTGCCCCTCATCAAAGGTCCTAGCAAAAAAACCTCTACAGTCAATGTGCCTGGCCATCTCTATGCGCCAGACACCCCCAAGTGCAGTCTCTGAGAAAATCACTCTAGAATCTTCACATCAGGAATGGCGACAATAAATTTGGATCCCCAATCTCGAACATATTCGAGCTGATTCCTAATTTCATCTGTTAGGTTCCATGGTAGTAAGAGAATGTGGGTCGGGCGGTCCATTTTCAATCTCTCGACCGCGTATATGGGTATGTGGGTCCCGGGCAAATACTTGCCCTGCTTATGAGGACTCATGTCTACGACATATTCAACGAGGTCTCTAGAAATTCCGCAGTAATTTAAAAGGGTATTTCCTTTGGCTGCGGCGCCATATGCAACTATACGCGATCCCGACATCCTTAGTTTTAATAGCGTTGATACGAGGGAAAATTTGATGTCACGCACTGTAGACGCGAATTCAAGGTAACGGTCAGCCGAAGTCAATCCCGCCGACTCTTCGTCGGATAAGACCTTTTTGACATTTTTTGAAACACTGTTTGTTTCGTTCTTTGAATGACAGGCCCAAATTCTCAGCGAACCTCCATGGGTCGCTTGATGTTGAACATCGAATATTTTGAGCCCATGCTGTGAAAATAATTTTACTGCAGCCGTCAAAGAAATGTAAGAGAAATGCTCGTGATAGATCGTATCGAATTGATTTCCGCTGAGCATGGCCAAAAGGTGAGGGAACTCAAGGGTTGCCACTCCCTCTGTATCGAGCAAATTAGCTATTCCTTCCACGAAATCATTCATGTCTGGAACATGAGCTAGGACATTGTTTGCGATTATCAAGTGCGCACTACCAAAGGTCTCTAAGACGTTTTTACTTGTATTTAAGCCAAAAAACGCTTGGGTGGTTGGCACTCCGTTTGAAATTGCAACCTTTGCGACATTTCCAGCTGGCTCGATACCTAGAACGGGGATATTGTATTGAAGAAAATTTTGTAAAAGATATCCATCGTTACTTGCAATTTCCACTACCCGATTTTTACAGGTTAGATTGAGCTCGCTAATCACATCCTGGACGTACCGTCGGCAATGTTCTAGCCAACTAGTTGAGTAAGAAGAAAAATATGCATAGTCCGAGAAAATAACCCTTGGATCTTCGAATTCTGGAAGTTGAACAAGTGTGCAACTAGAACAGACGCGGGCATGGAGAGGGTAAAAAGTCTCTGGATTACTAAGGTCCTCCTCTTTCAAGTAAGAGTTAGACAGTGGAGTCATTCCGAGATCACAAAATGTTTGTGTAAGTGGATCTCCACAAAGCCGACATATCAATTTGTTTTTGCTCACATTCGCGCCAAATAAGTAGATAATTGAGAATCAACTAGGGAAGCAAGATCTCCCCGTTGCAGCTGTTTCTGATAGCCCGCCACGGTCCACTCAATGGTCTCCTCAAGGGATAGCATGGGCCTCCACTGGAGATTTTGTTTTGCCTTTTCAGAATTTATAGTCAAGATATTAGACTCATGATATGCAGTGGGAATTGGGTCGTTTGAAAGCTTCGGCGTCAGTTTACCCTCGACCAGTCTATCGATGCGTTGAAGCAATGAGGATACCGAAATAAAATTGTTCATATCTGGGCCGAAATTCCAAGCACCTTGGTCTATTCTATTCTGGTCCCCTAACATTCTGGTTGCAAGCCTGATGTATCCAAATATGGGCTCTAGGACGTGTTGCCACGGGCGCACGGCGTTTGGATGTCGTATCTGAGGTTCGGTATCCGTTTCGATCGCGCGAAACAAATCCGGTATCAATCGGTCTTGAGACCAATCTCCTGCACCAATGACGTTCCCCGCACGGGCGCTACAAAGTGATATATCTTGGTCAGCATAGAATGAGTGCAACCAAGAGGATGTGATCAACTCTGCGCAGGCCTTACTGCAAGAATAAGGATCGCGCCCCCCCAGAGCAGCGTCCTCAGTATATGGACGCATGGCTTCCGCATCTTGGTAACACTTATCGCTGGTAACGTTGATTACCGCACGAACACTGCCGCATGTTCTTGCGGCCTCAAGAAGGTTAGTGGTTCCGATTATATTGGTTGAGATAGTCTCTAGTGGGTTCTTGTACGACTCGAGCACCAGAGCTTGAGCGGCCAAATGAAATATAAGCGTCGGTTTAAGCGACTCGAGAAACATTTTAAGATTACTGTAATCCCTGATGTCGCCGTAGGTCGAATCTACATGCTTCCCCAAATTGACCGAGATATACAAATCTCGGTCAGTGACGGGGGGGAGTGAAAAACCATAGACGTCTGCACCCAATCGCTTCAATGCCAGGCAGAGCCATGAGCCCTTAAACCCCGTGTGACCCGTTACAAGGACCTTACGGCCGCTCAGTACCTTAAGGTAGGAGTTCACCAAACCCTCCAGGGGGCGTTTCCTTTTCTCCACGACTCATTTAGCAGTTCCATTTCCCTTGCAGTATCCATACACTGCCAAAAACCCCGATGCTGGTACACGGCAAGCTGCCCTGAGTCGGCAAGCCTGGTTAGCAGACCTTGCTCTAAGGTTTCGTCGTCACCTGAAATAAGCTCTAAAACCTCCCTTTCGAAAACGAAGAAGCCACCGTTAATCCACCCCTCATTAGTTTGTGGCTTCTCTTGGAAGACAGTGACTATCCCATTCTCAATTCGGAGCTCTCCGAAACGTGAGGAAGGTCGAACAGCCGAGACGGTGGCCAGCTTACCCATCTTCTTGTGGTGGGACACAAGCTCAGTGAGGTTTACATTTGAGACCCCATCGCCGTAGGTGGCCAAAAACGTGCTATCAAGTTGAGAAGAGAGTCTTTTTAATCTACCACCGGTTAATGTCTCTGCCCCAGTTTCCGAGAGTGTTACAACCCAATCATCTTCCGAGTGACTTTCCCCGTGGACCGTAAGTTCACCCGTCCCTAATGATACGGTTATATCAGTATTGTGCGCCTTATACTGCAGGAAGTAATCCCTGATGCAATGCCCCTTATAACCGAGAGCTAGAACAAAGTCGTTAAAGCCAAAGTGAGCATAGCCCTTCATGATGTGCCATAAGATAGGGCGACCACCGATCTCCACCATCGGCTTTGGCCGGAACTCAGTCTCCTCCCTAAGCCTTGTGCCGAGACCCCCACATAGAATAGCCACCTTCAAAGACTTTCCCCTATTGAACGCTTAGTAAAAAGTTGTGCATCCGGTCGCCATAGGCATCCCAATCCTGTTGACCTCGGACACTGCTCACCGCTTGACCTGCACTCCATTCAACAAAATCAACGTCCTCATAATACCGAAGAATATAATTCTCGAGATCGGCAACATCTTGACTCTTAAAAACAAACCCATTCCTACCATGATCGATGATGTCAGAGGCACCCACGGCATCGCTACATATGACAGGTAGACCGGAGGCTAACGCTTGGCTAACAACCATCCCGAAGCCATCCGCTACGGATGGCAATACGAAGATTGTACCCCTTCCGTATATGCGATGAAGGCTCTCTTGGCTAGTTACTCCCAGATAGCGGATATTGGCTGGTAGATCACGCAGAACCTTATCAACATAGCTGCGATCTTGAAAACCACCGACGAGCAGTAACTCCGACCTAGGGAGGTTTAAGTTCTTGAAGGCTCGAACCAATAGATGAACACCTTTTCTCGCTGAGATCCCACCGCAAAACACAATTCGAAAAATGTCGTCAAGTTTTGTAACCGGAAAAAACTTCCTGGTGTCGACCCCACATTGATTTACAAAAATGTTTTCCTCAGAGACTCCCTCTGCGATGAGGGTAGACTTCGCAAGCTGGCTTAATACCACTACCTTGTCCGCGGCTTGAAATTCATCTTGCTCTCTCTGAATAATCCACTCTTCAGCGAGTTCTGGGCCTGACTTAAGTCCGATATTCTCATATGCTCGTAGAATTGCCTCCCTCTCGAATCGAAGATGAAGGCTCCCATGATCGACGATGCTTGTAATTCCCATCGACTTGCATCTTTTAATAGCATCCAAGCTGAGAGAGGAGAGTCCGATAAAGACATTCGTATCAATGGGAATATTTTTGGAGATAAAGGAGGAGTAAGACCGATGAAAATAATGATTAAGGCTTGAATAAAAAAAGTGCGGCATTCGGTTTATTACTCGTTGTGCCAACCCGTAGCGCGTGGATGAAATAATTCTACTTTTTTCGATCCCCCAATTATTAGCATGGAAAGCTGGATTAGCGTTGATTATCTTATAAAGTATTCCAAATCGCTGAAGTTGCACTGCTTGATCGAATATATGAAATCTACTACTACACGCCGTTACAACCTTCATTTCTTACTACCCAAGCGCCTTTCGCTCGAGGCGATTTCAAAAATAGCGGTGAACTCTCCGTAGTGGAAGGCGATTTGCTCGACAAAATGAGAGTACATGAAGGGAAAAAAATCTCGTAACCCTCGATCTGAATAACGAGTGAGGGTCAGGATACGTAAGGTCAAGGGAAGCAGAGTAATATAGACTAGGAAGTTCTTGGCAAGCCTGAGAAGTGCCCAAAATACCAGTGAAGGCATAGTCCAAGAATGAAGAAATCTCCGCGTTTGAGCAGAGCCACTACCCCTGCCACAACGTATACTCCAGTATTCCTCAAGATGTGCGGGAGCAATGTGGGTTACTGTGATAGTGAAGTCTACTTTTTTTCTAGCACCTGACTTTCTGAGACCCTCACCAAAAAAACCATCCTCCCCCGCGCAAATCGGAACAGCAAATCCAACGGGGAAAAGACCAGCTGAGATTGCGCTAGTACGGCGACAGGAGAACCCCTCAGTCCACTCCATCCAGCTAACATCACCACGTTCCTCGTGATTGGCGACCGCATTTATGTATCGAGGAAACAGCGAATGGGTGTTGGCAACTATAGATTTCACTAATACGTAGTCGAAACCGGAATAATAATGAGGGAGAATTCTCTCTATAAAATCGGCCGGTAACCTAACATCCGCATTGAGTATGATTAGTACCTCCCCCGTGGCGGCTAATATTCCTATATTTCTAGCGTTACACCGCCCTTCTCTAATCGCCGGACGAATGAGTCGTACTCCGTTTCGTTCATATGAACGAACAATGGCTGGAGTCCGATCGGTGGAGTCATCTACGACTATTATTTCTTTATCTTCGTACGATAATGACAGCAACGCATCGAGAGTGCCTGCAATATCATTCTGTTCGTTGTATGTTGGAATGATTATGCTGCATCTCATGGCTTGCCCCCAGTGACATGGGAGATACAGTCTTTTATGCCCCGTATGTTGGAGAAAAAATCCCATCTTTGAATTAGCTCTTTGCTTGCCTCGCACATGTTGGAGAGGAGCGTGGGATCTGAAAGCAGTGCTAGTAGAGCGTTTTCCAGTGCCTCGGCATCATTGACAGGTATAATAACGCCGTTATAGCCAGGCCTAACAAGATCTACTGCGGCCCCAACGTCCGAGGTTGTCACAATAGCGCAACCTGCACACATCGCCTCATTAATAGCCAACCCCCAAGGTTCGTTATATGACGGCAGGACAAATATGTCTGCCAGAGCGTAATAAGGTACAAGTTGGCTTTGGTTTTTAAACCCGACAAAATGTATATTTCTTGAGGCGATAGTGCCCGCTAATTTCACAGCCAATGGCATCAACTCTCCAGTCCCCACTACTATGAGGTGGCAATCCTCCAAGCCACTATTACGCATAATAAGACTTACGTAGGATTTGACAACCAAATCAACTCTCTTCCTCTCGGTTAGTTTCCCCGCATAAAGAATAACCCTGGACTTATCGTTTAGGCCCAAATAATTTGCAAGGACTTTCTTTTGCTCCGTAATTCCAGACCTCAGCGGCGAAAAGAATTCGTTATCAACAGCATATGGGCAGTCGAAAAGTAAAGTCTCTGGAATTCCAATGCTCTTATAAAAATTCCTATTTAGCGTTCCAATAGTTAGGAATCCATCTCCACAGCACCTTAGAAATCTAGAAAATAAAAACTTAAGAGGCGATTTTAGTGCGCCTTGATACGGCCTGAATGATTCTCCACGGAGTATCACCTTGATACCGAGCATTTTTGCGTAAAATATTGCCCGAATATGGCTGAAATATCCCCATCCATGCAGCCATAAAACATCAAAGTTTCCTCGTCTGAGTCTACTGAATATGCCATAGACAAGGGGCCTAAAAAACGAAAGGGGCAAAGTACGACCGAATCGTGGCAGAAAGATACTCTGATAACCCTCCAAAAGCGGCACGTCCCATTTGAAATTGGATTCGAACTCGCTATCGTAATAGTCGTTGACTGAGTGGTCGCTGCAGAAAATAACCGTAAGATCCAGCCAGTCTTCCTTCGCGAGAAGTCGCAGTAGGGGAGCTTGATACTGGATTGGGTGACTCACTAAGTACGCGACCCTAACCTTCTTCATTCAGTCGCCTCTGTGTCACGCATTGAGCCATTCGATCTATGATTTCATTAATGCGCACTGTCGCACGCCAACCTAGCTTTATCGCGGCCTTAGAGGGATTGGAGTAACTCCGAGATATGTCAGTCGGGCGTACTAAAATACCGTCCGTAACTAGGAAGTTTCGCCAATCTAAGCCAACCCGACTGAACGCATAATTCACAACATCTTCGAGTGAGTGGCTTTCACCGGTGGCGATGACAAAGTCCTCAGGCTCATTCTGTTGAAGCATCATCCACATGGCTTTGACGTATTCTGGCGCCCATCCCCAGTCTCGGACTACCGAGAGGTCACCCATGTGGAGCTTACTGTCCTCCCCTGTCAATATACGGTCTACGCCCAATACTAACTTTTGAATTACAAATCGTTCGTGACGTAACGGGGATTCGTGGTTGAAAAGGATACCGGAGCAAGCGAAGATTCCGTAAGCTTCTCTATAGTTTACTGTCTGCCAATAAGCAGCAGCCTTTGCGACTGCATAGGGGCTCCGTGGCCTGAACGGTATCGACTCATCGGCACGAAGAGCCCCAGTATCTCCAAAACATTCACTCGAACAGGCGTTATATAATCTGATGGGCAAGGATGTCAGTCGGATTGCCTCCAAAAGATTAAGAACACCAAGTGCAATGCTTTGGAGCGCTTCCGCTGGTTGCGAAAACGACATAGCAACAGAAGTCTGTCCAGCCAGATTGTAGATCTCATCCGGCCTGAACTTCGCGATCGTCTTCAAGACGTTGCTGATATCGGTCAAGACCATCGAGACCACATGGACTTTTTCGAAAATACCTAGGGCTCTAAGATTTTGAAAGCTACAAGCCTCAGCGTCGCGAGAAGTCCCAACCACATAATATCCACGATGAAGAAGCTCAGCCGCTAGATAAGCACCATCTTGTCCGGAGATACCACAAATAAGAGCACATTTCGACATAAGAACCTTTAACCGCTAATCGATCCCAATCTCACAACCGATTGCCAAACATCATCGACTGATATTCCTTTTAGGCAGAGGTCATTCGAGAAACAGCGCTGCCCGAAGCAGGGGGAGCAGCTCGTTTGGTGTCGATGAACGCTTCCACACTGACTCAGGGGAAACCATTTTGTAGGAAAATCTCTAGCGGAAAAAATGCTGACGGTCGGACGGCCAAGCATAGCAGCAATATGCATTGGACCCGTGTCGTTTCCAACAACAACTGCGCTATTGTAGAGCAAAATTGTTGATTCAAGAAGAGAACAACTGCCGCAAAGAAAATTTAGGCTTTGGCTCGGCAGCAAGTCGAAGTGGCTTTGAAGTGCCTGCTCGTTCGGTCCACCTAAAATCAAAACATACCCATCGCACTCGATCCAACGCCTAGCTATCTCAACAAAATTTTCAATTGACCACTTATTCATTTCACGGTTAGAACCAGGTATAATTGACATTACCCTTTTTTGATAATAATTTTGCGTCAAATATCCTTTTGTCTTTGTGCAATTTGACATAATATTCGGAAGTAGCTCTTCCATGTAGGGTAGGGCATAGGGGGCTTCAATTTCTGTATTTGTTATTTGGGCTATAATCTTAACCAGCCTCTGCGATTCATGGTCGAAATGTCCATGCTCCTCCTGCGTCTTTCTGAAAAACTTGGTCGTATTTACGGAAAATCCAAACCCGTAGTTTTTTGTGACCATCCTTGCGAATATCATATTTCTAGCTTCGACCCAAAGGCTTGTAAGGTCTTGCGGCAGTGCAATCCACATATCTATTGATTCTGCTCTTAGACGCTTAAGAAGGGGGGGGTAGTGTGTACTATTATGTGTGCTATATTGTATGATGTTGTTAATCCAGGGAAACAATTCCCACAAATCCTTCAGTACGCTCTCGTTTTTACCCCCAGTCGAAGTAAATAAAGTGATTTTGGCGTTTGGGTAGCCGAATCTAAGTGCATATATCGCGGGAACTGCGCAAATCATGTCCCCTATTTGCCCCACCCGGTGAACACAAATATGGGTTACGCTGCCGCCCGGTTTGCGACCCCAAAGAATGAACCGGAGACAATTAAGTACGGCATTTTTCACCGCTTTTATTGCCTTAGAAAGCCATAAGAAAATAGTGGTCCGGAATTTATTAATGCACATTAAGTATTCCAGGCTCCGAGAAGCGCTTAAGGACTCTGAGCGCCCACTGACGAGAATTAATACCCTCTCTACCTCTGGGTGGGCTTCCATCCTCAACCATCCAGTTTCGGAGGGGTACTGTAAACCCGGTCTTTTTCCTGTTAACAATTTTGTCTGGTATTTTTACTTCTTCCGCAATTTTTTTTCGAGAAATTTTTCCGCGATTTTTGATAGTACCCGCTATTCTTTCCGTTAATTTTACGTCCAATAAGGGGGTCCGAATCTCCACTGAGTTTGCCATACCCGCCCAATCTGCGTCTCTGAGTAACTGATTCCTTGTATAAAAGGACAGTTCTAGTGCTATAACTTTTGAGTGAAGATACTCGACCTTGTTTGCCACGTTTTCTAGCCGTTCAATTATATTTAGCTTTTCTAGCCCCTCCAGTGCAAAGTCTCGATCGAGGATTTTAGTCACTTCAGATGGCAGAAATAGCCCTCTCGTTAGCAAATATGCACCCCCCACGGTGCCTGAGTGCGCAATAATTCCCGCGTATTTTGGATAACCCAATCTCTTAAAAATATCGTTCGTTCCTCGTTCGAAAGGCCCCTTCAGAAGGCTCGGTATTCGAATTTTTGAGATCCATGGCACCCTATTAAACGTTGGATAACCAGAAAACCATTCGTCTCCACCGATCCCTGATAACGCAACTTTGAGCCCTTGAGAGGATGCAGCAAGACTAATGAAATAACTGTTCAATCCGTCTATCGTTGGTTGATCCATGGCATCGAGTATTCTATTTTGGTGCTGTTCGAACAACTGCCTTGTCACGGTAAAGGTTGTGTGTCGAATACCGAAGGCTTCTGCTGCCAGCTTGGCAAGTGGCGCCTCATCCGATGACGACCCTCGGAACTCAGCGAAGTTAAGCGTTAGTGCCTGTAGATTGGGATCTCGTTTACTTGCCATGGCTGCAAGCGTCGTTGAGTCTAGCCCCGATGACAGAAATATGCCCACTGGAACATCAGATACAAGATGTGCATCGACACTCTCCCTGATTGCCTCTGTGTAGAAGCTAGTTGGTTTTTCGGCACTTGAGTCTGACTTTCCCAATTGATCAGTTACAGTCCAGTATGGACAAGGTGACGCCATGCCCCGTTCATCAAACCAGAGTGTATGACCTGCGGCCAAGGATTTAATCTCTGTGAAAAGCGTGTCAGGCTCTGGTACGGACCCAAAGAGAAGGAATCCTACATAACCCGCGGCGCTTGCACTTGTGCCGCAGGGGAGGTTTCGAGAAAGTGCCTTGACCTGTGAGGCAAAGTAGAGCGTGCCCCTGATCACGGCGTAATAAAGGGGCTTTATGCCGAGCCCATCACGCGCAAGAAATATACCTCGCTTATGTTCATCCCAAATCGCAAAGGCGAACATTCCTCTCAAGTGCGCGACCATCCCTAACCCGTAGCGCTGATAAAGGACGAGCAGTACCTCCGTGTCGCTGTTAGACCTAAATGAAGATCCTTCCCTTGCCAGCATAGAGCGCAGGGCTTCGAAATTGTATATTTCACCATTGAACACGATATGAATCTTGTTATCGTGCGACGCCATGGGCTGTGAGCCGTCAACTCCCGGTGAAATGATTGACAACCTTCTATGAGCGAGCCCTACCCTACCGTCGGCATGTATCCATTCACCACTACCGTCTGGACCACGTGACTCCATCGACGAGGAGATCTTTCGCAAAACATCCGTATCGACTCTGCCACCGTGAAAGCCAAATATTCCTGAAATTCCACACATTAGCCCGCTCCCTTGTGCAAAAGACGCCCAAGAAAAAGAAAATTCTTGTACAATTTTTAGTGACCGGGATAGTAACAGAAATACTCACTTTAACCAATCATAACAAAGGGCAGCAAATGGCGAAAAAAATATTAATTACGGGCGGTGCGGGGTATCTGGGCTCAGTGATGACGAACCATTTCTTGAATTTGGGTTACAGTGTAACCATATTAGATAATTTCATGTATAATCAAGCCAGCCTAGCGCATCTTTGCCATGATTCTCGTTTTAATATAGTGAGAGCGGATTGTAGGGTGAGGTCTGAAATGGAAAGGCACGTAAAGAGTGCCGATATAGTAATACCCCTAGCAGGCTATGTTGGAGCGCCACTTTGCGCCCGAGACCCCGTGGGGGCGACGTCAGTAAATAGAGACGCGATCTTTATGCTCATGGAAATTATTTCCAAAGAGCAGCTAGTTCTAATGCCTACGACGAATAGCGCCTATGGCACAGGTGATGTCGACAATTACTGCGATGAAAAGTCCCCTTTGAGGCCGATATCACAATACGCCAGAGAAAAGGTGGAGGTTGAGAAGAGGCTTATGGATCACCCTCGCGCAATAAGTCTTCGACTAGCTACTGTGTTCGGAATGTCTCCAAGGATGAGACTTGATTTATTGGTTAATGATTTTGTATATAGATCAGTGACAGACAAATTTTTAATACTTTTTGAGGGTAATTTCAAACGAAATTATATCCATATTCAAGATGTCGCCAAGGCCTTCTCTCACGCAGCAGAGAATTTCGAAACAATGGCCGGTGAAATATATAATGTCGGATTGTCTAGTGCGAATATTTCAAAATTAGAATTGTGTGAAATTATAAAAAGACAGGTACCTAACTTTGTCTACATGGAGGCACCTGTTGGGAAGGATCCTGACCAGAGAAATTATATAGTTTCTAATGAAAAGATAGAAAAAACTGGATATATGACGACGGTAGCCTTAGAAACAGGCATATCAGAGTTAATCAAGGGATATCAGATGATCAGAAATACGCGATATGGGAACATCTAAATACTACCCAGTTTAATGCTGATATGCACATCCTACATGTGGTACCCACCTATCTGCCCGCTTGGCGCTACGGCGGGCCGATACGTTCAGTGCATGCCCTCTGTGTGGCTCAACTTGAGGAGGGGCATGATGTTCAGGTACTGACAACCAACGTTAATGGGGACGAAAACCTGCTGGTTCCAGTATCAGAGGCGGTAAATCTTGATAAAGGGCTAACGGTCAATTATTGCAGTGTTATTTGGCGGAGAACCTTCCTCTCAGTTGGAATGTGGAGGTTTTTGTGGAACAATCATAGCGAGTATGATGTATTTCATCTTCATTCCGTATTTCTTTTCCCCACCACCATGGCTGCACTTATAGCGAGGATTTTTAAAATTCCTTATGTAATTTCCCCTCGGGGATTGCTTATGCCGGAGATGATAACGGCCAAGGGTGAACTAAGAAAAAAATTATGGATATCTATTTTCGAGAGGCGTAATCTGCGGTATGCGTCTGCAGTCCACGCTACAAGCAATGCGGAGCGTCACGGCCTTGAGCTAATCGGGGTCCCATCGTCTTTAATAACTGTCATCCGAAACGGAGTACCCCTCTTAGAAGAGGTGAGCCCCGAGAATAATAAGCCATATGATGATCGATATGACATCCCCGTTCGGCCATACCTGTTATACCTCGGTCGACTCAATTGGAAAAAGGGAATAGACAAACTGATTCGTGCTATGGTTGACATCGACGAATACCTTTTATACGTAGTCGGTAACAGCGAAGATGAATACGGAGAAGCGCTGGAAGGCTTGGTCAGGGAATTAAAATTGATAGACAGGGTCCGCTTTTTAGGCGAAGTAGTGGGGCCAGCTAAGAGTCTTCTTTACCGAGAGGCTGAATTGTTTGTACTCCCATCTCGTTCAGAAAACTTTGGTAATGTGGTGCTTGAAGCCCTAATGGAGGGTTGCCCAGTGGCAGTAACCAGAGGCGTCGGTCTTGCAGAAATTGTCGAAAAGGAAGGACTCGGTATCATAATTGATTCAGACCCAGCCCAAATGGCGATGATGATAAAGGGGTTTCTTAGCAATAAAAATTTAACAAGCCAAATTCGGCGTTGTGCTGCAGAAAAAGTTAGTAATATATTTTCATGGCACTCTATTTCTCGAGAGTTTACGGCTGTTTACGAAAGAGCCATAGAATTAAAATGTCTTCCGAGTGTGAAATGAGGGTATGTATAGTCTCCTCTTGTGGAGGCCATCTTACAGAGGTCAGAAGTCTACTTCCCTGTTACAGAAAATATAATTATTACTATGTTCTGAACAAGAGGGTGGTTTTATCTGATGAGATGGTGGGGAAGACTCATTTTATTTCGCATTCGGAGCGGGACTGGAAGTTATTCGTTAATCTCTTTCAAGCATTTATTATACTTAAACGTAATACACCAGCTGTTATAATCAGTTGCGGTGCGGGACCGATTGTACCGTTTGCTCTGATTGGGAGGTTGATTTTCCGTGCCAAGATAATATACATCGAGACAGCGGCTCAGATACGTGAGCCGTCACTCACCGGGCGAATAATGAAATATTTGGCTCATCATCTCTATTATCAATGGCCCTCTTTGGAGCCCTTTTTCCCAGACGGTAAGTATCTAGGGCTAATAGATTGACTGGAACTTTTGTTACTATTGGTAATATGGAGCGACGGTTTGACCGTTTTTTTTTGGCTCTCGATGAGTGTTGGGAGCTACTGCCCTCACCAGTAATTGTCCAGAAAGGGCGATATTCATACTCTTTGCCGACCACAACCTTGTATGATTTTATCGAACCGACTGCCCATTCTAAGCTAATGGAAAGTTCTGATCTTATAGTTACACATGCGGGGGTTGGGTCGATAATTTCCGCCAATCGGGCGGGGAAGATTCCGCTGGTCATGCCCCGACTAGCGACGTTTCTAGAGCATGTTAACGATCACCAGCTTTACTACGCGGAGTCGATGAATGCGTGCGGAAGGGCACATATCTTTCAAAGTGCGAAAGATCTTAGGGCACATTTATTATCGGGAGCCTCTTTCGTAAAGGATTATCCAAACACTGCTCAATCCCATAATGAGATAAGCGAATTGCTTGAGCAGATCAGACAAACAAGTGTAAGGTAAGCTATGTACATACTTGGAATTAACGCCTTCCATGGCGATGCTTCAGCATGTCTCTTGGCAGATGGGAAGGTAATTTGCGCAATCGAGGAGGAGAGACTGCGCAGAGTCAAGCATTGGGCCGGATTTCCATCTGAGGCTGTGACTTTTTGCTTGGCAAGTGCGGGAATATCAATACATGATGTTGGACATGTCGCGATCAACCGCCTTCCGGGTGCCCACGGCTTTCGAAGGGCCGCAGCGGGAATCCTACGAATATATATGCTTCGATTTCTACTCACTAGGCTCGATAATCGAACCAAGGTGTCTAATATCAAATCTAAGCTAGCTCACCATCTGGGGGTGAGTGAGGCGTCTATCAAAAGTAAATTTCACTACATTGAGCATCATCTTGCCCATATCAGTAGTAGTTTTTTTGTTTCCAAGTACGGCTCCGCTGCCGCGTTATCCGTCGATGGATTTGGTGATTTTGTAAGCACAGCCCTGGGAATCGCAGAAAGAAATCGGATCAATATTTTTCAGAGGATCTACTTTCCTCACTCGCTCGGCATTTTTTATCAAGCATTTACTCAGTTTTTAGGATTCGAAAACTACGGCGATGAATATAAGGTCATGGGGCTAGCGCCTTACGGTGTTCCACGGTTTGCGGACCAGGTGGCCGACTTGATTGTTCACAAGAAAGACGGCCGGTTCGCCCTGAGGACAAGCTACTTTCTTCATAGTAGCCGTGGAGTAGAGATGTCATGGGAGGAAGGTAGCCCGGTGATAGGTCAGCTTTGGTCGGAAAAATTTACAGAATTATTTGGGCCAGCAAGGACTAAGGGTGAGCCTATAGAGCAGCTTCATAAAGATATTGCAGCATCGGTGCAGTTGGTTTACGAGAGTAACCTTTTCCGTATCTTGAATCACTTACATACGCAGTCTGGTCTTGATACTTTGCTGATGTCCGGCGGCTGTGCAATGAATTCTGTTGCGAATGGAAAGATCATCGCAAACACACCATTCAAGAATGTCTATATTCCACCTGCACCCGGGGATGCTGGAGGTGCAATAGGGGCAGCATATTATGTATGGAATGCTATTCTCGGCAACAATCGGGCCGACGAATCGCTTGGCGCGTACCTGGGTCCTAACTACTCCAACTCACATATCCACTCGATCTTGGGAGGTTTTGAGGTTGCTTTCAAAAAAAGGGCGATAGACATCGATTATTTTAGCGACTTCGATGCGTTATGTGAGGTTATTATTAAGAAGATCTCAGACGGAGCGGTAGTTGGTTGGTTTCAAGGGTGCATGGAGTGGGGTCCGCGCGCGCTCGGCAATAGAAGCATCCTCGCAGACCCGAGGCGGGCGAACATGAAGGAGATCCTCAATTCAAAAATTAAAATGAGGGAATCTTTCAGGCCGTTTGCGCCGTCAGTATTAAAAGAGAGAGTTACGGAGTGGTTTGATACGTGCGCTGACGTTCCCTTTATGTCAGAAGTGCACCAAGTGAAGCCAGAGAAAAGACACCTCATTCCTGCGGTTACGCATGTTGACGGGTCAGGTCGATTGCAATCAGTGTCCAAGTCAGAAAATGAGCGCTACCATGCATTAATCAGTAAATTTTATGAATTCACGGATGTCCCAATGTTGCTGAACACTTCATTTAATGAAAACGAGCCCATTGTATGCCACCCAAGGGAGGCAATCGACTGTTTTTTAAGAACCCGGATGGATGTATTGGTATTGGGAGACTTTATATTGAGTCGAACCAAACAATGAAGGTAAGTATTATAACGGTATGCTTTAACAGTGCTGATACTATTCAATACACATTGATGTCGATTGCGAGTCAGACATATAGCGATATAGAGCATATAATTGTAGATGGGGGTTCAACAGACGGAACCCTTGATGTTGTCTGTAAACTGGGAGGTGCGAATACGGTCCTTTCCTCGAGGGACGATGGCATATACGATGCAATGAACAAGGGCTTGAATTGTGCTACTGGTGATATTGTTGGATTTTTAAATTCAGACGATATTTTTGCGAACCAAAATGTAGTCGCGGACATAGTTGATGCTATTCGAGGTGCCCCTGAGGTGTCCGGCTGCTACGGTAATGTTGAATTTGTCTCTCGACGAAAGACACGCCGCAAGGTTCGGAAATGGACGGCAGGTCGATATTCTGACCGAAAGATGAGGTGGGGATGGATGCCGCCCCACCCAACTTTTTACCTCAAACGTTCTGTTTACGAGGCCGTTGGCCAGTTTTCCTTGGAATATAAGGCCCAGTCTGACTACGATATGGCATTGAGAATCTGTTACAGAAGCGGAGTCAATTTGGCATATTTAGATAGAACAATTGTGGTAATGCGCATGGGAGGAAAATCAAGCGAGTCCATTATGGCGGTTATAAGAAACAACATTGAGGCGGTGAGAATTGCGCGTCGAAATGGCATTAGAGCTGGCTCCCTTTTTTTTATAATTAAAATTATCTCAAGATTGCCACAATTTATAAATTTCCGAGCCTCATTGTTTTAATAATTTATAGTAATACCTGTTAGCTAAAGTTCCAAGTACAAGACAGGATGATATCAAAAGCAATTCGTATATTATTCTCTGAACCATGGCAACCACGGAGGTCTCCATATTTATAAGTATCAATGGGAAAATAATACAGGTTGCCGGAATATATAAGTGGACCAATGTAGAGAAAATTCTGTTGAATGTGAATATGACCAGCGCAAACACGCACGTGGCTATTGATGCGCCAAGTATTCCGTGGTTATAGTAAAATTCACCCAGAACGCCGAGGCCGATACCCGTATTGCTGTCCGATAAACCTGACTCAACGTTAAATCTAGAGACCATTGGGTCCGCAGGGCAAGAGGTAACATCAAGTATCGACGTGATAGACAAGCTGGAAAGATAGTTGCACCAGGGTCGAGACCCCTCTCTATCCGGTGTTTCTACTAATATTCCGAATATATGGCTTGCATTGAGACGCCCCAGTGTGGTGTCAGCTACATAACGGTAGGCGGCAACAATGGAGCCTTGAATAGTCACTTCTGCTTTAGCAGCAGGGTTATTGGAGTGTGCTAGTCCGTTGTTACCAATTTTCCCCGATAGCAAATTAATAACGTTTCTCGAGCCATTTCCGGGCGGAAGATCTGAAATAACATTAGAGTCAAAATAACTATTAATGTGGTTAAGTTCTCTCGAAAGATTCTTTGCTGGGAATAGAACTACGAGCAACAGGAGAGCCGAGGCGAACACGTGTTTGACATTTATCTTCTCATAGAAGGACGAAATATAAAAGTATATAAATATTGGAAGGAATAAGTAAAATTTTCCATTTAAATTGATAGTAGATAGAACAATCAAAATACAAAGGTATCCAGTAGCAATCCTGTGATAGAGGGTTTGCCATCTGGATTTTTGGTATTTCGACAGAATAAAAAATGCAAGAGCAATATAAAAAAAGGTATTTAGACTAATCGTATATTGCAAGACGAAGAATTCATCGCTGGGTGGCAGATATTTCCAGCCTAAGTGTGTACCATTAGATATGCGCCAAATCTTCACAAGGCATCCTGCCAAAAGAGCGACCAAACCCGCTAGAAAATACGTTAGGCTACTCGAAATTTCTAAGATGCGACTTTTCGCTTTAAAAGTACGAACCAGTAGTATATTTATGGTTATAAAAAGAGCAATCAACCAAAACGATATAAGGAAGGACTCGATTGTTACGTGGCGAGCGTTCACAACGATTGACGACTTGTCCGGCATGAGTGGGACGATGAACACAGGTACTATATACTGGAGAGATAGAAAAGTTCCTATCAGTGCTGGTAGGGTAAATGGGTGGAGTAACTTGGGCTGCATTGTTTTGACTTGGATCCTATCGAATGATTTCCAAAAAGACACTTAGACGACTTTTGTATCCCCCTTACATTGTACTGCTGAGTTTTATTTGTGGGCTGTCTACCCAATTTCGAGCAAGGAGATTTAACCAGATCTTATGGGGTCAGCGTGGCAATGATCTTGATCGAAACTATAGACTTCTGAATCGCTCTAGGTCAATAAAGGGATCCAGAGTGCTCGTTATTGGTGTCGGTGGGGGCGGAGAGCTGGAGGGGTTGTTGACCTATCTCCCCGCAAAGGTTGTTTGTACTGACCTGATTGAGTCGGATCTTTTAGTACAAAAACTTAAAGATTTACGGGCTTATTATGGTGATACCGTAGAACTCTCATTCATTCGTTCGGATTTACATACACTCGAGCCCCGGTTTAAGAGTTCATTTGACATTATCGTTTCAAATGCAGTCTTCGAGCACGTCGCCGACCTACCTTTGGTGTTAGACGCTATTAGGCAATATATGGTTCTTGGTGGGGTAATGTATGCTAATTTCGGTCCGTTATGGTTTGGTTGGGGTGGAGACCACATTTCCGGTAGTCGGTGTAATACCGAAGGATTTGACCATCTCTTGATGACAGCGGATGAGTACGCTACTAAAATGGATAGCTATGGCGAATACGTTGATTCTCCCACGGATTCAAGGTACTGGTTCAGGAGAAAATTATTTAGCTTCATGTCTATCGATGATTATCTCCATGCACATCTAAACGTTGGGCTTGAAACTCTATACACTGCTTATCAGGTTGAGCCAAGGGCATTATTATATCTACTTAACGCAAGGAAAAATGTTCGGAACAAATTATACCAGAAAATTCCATCGCCTTTTCTTTTGAACGCTCTGGCTTGCGGACTTACGATTATTTCGAGGAAGGGCTCTAGTAACTAGGTTATATTAATCGGAAGTTCGGTATACTAATTTTTCAAAAATTCATAACATGCGTATTCTAGTAACCGGAGCATCGGGTTTTATCGGTCGTGAGTTGTGTATACAACTGGCATCGGCCGGGCTGGACGTAGTGGCCCTCTCTCGGAAACCCATTGACCTCCCTGCCAAAGTTACGACAATTGTTGTGAATAGCCTTCTGGCTTATGACAGCCTTCCCACTCTGTTCAAAGGTGTGGATTGCGTTGTGCACGCGGCGGGACTTGCCCACGTTAGCAGCAGTGGGGAGTCGAGAGAGTTCGGGTTGTATTATCGTGTAAATGTTGAACTCACTAAGCGAATAATGTTAAGTGCCGCCAAATCCGGGGTCTCAAGATTTATTTACATCAGCTCCGCCCGGGTCTTCAGCGATGTGGAGTCGAACGGCTTGCCATTTAAGGAGACCGACCCTCCAACGCCGGTCGGCCCTTATGCGGAGTCCAAGTTTCAAGCGGAGTCTGCGGTTCGCAAGATTAGTGCCGAGTCCATGATGGAACACGTGATTATTAGGACTCCTCTAGTTTATGGCCCGAAGTCACCTGGGAACTTCGGGTTGTTGGCGACAGCTATCGCTTCCAGGCTGCCACTCCCCCTTGGGGCTTATCGATACAACAAGAGAAGTTTCGTTTCCTTAATTAATCTTATAGATTTTATCCGGCTTGTTATAAAGCACCCTAGGGCTGTTAATGAGACCTTCCATGTTTCTGATGGCATCGATTTGTCTACCGTTGATTTATGCCGCAAGATGGCTCATTCAATGGGGAAGAGGGTTCAATTTCTTCATGTTCCCGATAGAATTGTTAGGCCGTTTTTTAGTCTTTTGGGTAAGAATTCTGTACATCAGAGGTTGGCTTATTCATTACAGCTTGATACACACAAGGCCGCGTGTTTGTTGGAGTGGAAGCCTTTGGTCAGCCAAGAAGTGGCTTTGGAGGAGTATTTGCGTTCTTAATTTTTCTAAGTTTACAGTCACCTCCTATTTTGGTAGGTCGCTCAAGATATAAAATAAGGCGTCTTGTTAGGGAAGCTCGGAGAATACGATAGCAAGCGTTTGTAAGAGATTTCTTATATGTGGAGCTATGAAGAGATTCGTTGATGTGGTTCTGGCTGTTGTGGCTGCTATTTTACTTTTTCCAATTATTTTGCCGATAGCAGTCTTAGTACGATTGACATCAAGGGGCCCGATTTTTTTTTGGTCATTGAGGTGCGGCCAATTTAATCGAATGTTTGAAATGCCAAAGTTTAGAACTATGAGGGACGGTACCCCCCAAGTGGCATCGCACTTGTTGGAAGCCCCGCGGGCCTGGCTTACACCGGTTGGGGGATTTTTACGCCGTACAAGCCTCGACGAAGTTCCGCAACTCTGGAGTATTTTGCGGGGTGACATGAGCTTTGTTGGCCCCCGACCGGCCTTGTACAACCAAGAGGATCTGATCGCCCTGCGCACACAGTACGGCGTACACACGTTAACGCCGGGGTTGACAGGTTGGGCTCAGGTCAATGGCCGTGATGAGCTCTCCATACCCGATAAAGTCAGACTAGATGTAGAGTACCTTCAGCGACGATCATTGGCATTTGATCTAAAGATCGTGTGTATCACGCTGTTGCGTGTCATGCGAAGACAAGGGGTCTCGCATTGATACGGTCATCTAAAGGCATCGTCGTATGATCCTGGGGTCTATCGCTTTTCCGATGCTTGGTCTGCCACGCATCGTCAAACGCTCTGTGGTCTTGGCGCTTGACGTATTCCTCTGTTTGCTGAGTACCTGGCTTGCCTTTTACCTGCGGCTAGGAGACTTCATCGCCCTCGGGCGATCCGACCCTTGGTCTGTTGGCGTCTTTACAGCGACAATGGTGTCGATCGCTATCGCGATTCCCATTTTCATTCTGTCTGGACTCTATAGGGCTATTTTTCGTTATAGCGGTTGGCCCGCCTTGCTAACGATTGGCAAGGCTACGACGGTTTATGCCGTTATTTATCTTTGTGTCTTCGTTATTGCCGGCATGTCGGATGTCCCCAGAACCATTGGCATCATTCAGCCAATTCTGTTGTTGCTCTTGGTCGGTGCGTCACGGGCGTTGGCGAATGTCTGGCTGGGTGGCGAGTATCAGAGGATCCTTCGCCAGGCAGACCGCCCGAAAGTCTTGGTCTACGGTGCCGGGCAAACGGGCCGCCAGTTGGCATCTGCCATGGTCAATAGTCCAGAGATGCAAGTGACTGGATTTCTGGACGACGATGACCGTCTGCATGGACACGTCCTGAACGGTCAGCGAATTTACAGTCCAGTCGACCTAGAGCAGCTGGTCTCCACGCTGAAGATTAGCGATGTCTTGCTGGCAATGCCCAGTATCAGTCGTCAAAGACGAAACCAGATCTTGAATCGAATTCGCAGCGCTCATGTTTCCGTCAGAACACTTCCCAGCGTTACTGATTTGGCGCAGGGGCGAGTGAGTGTCAATGACCTTCGGGAGTTGGATATTGATGATTTGTTGGGTCGTGATCCGGTCGTGCCCAATCACATCCTTCTAACGAGGAATATTTTATCCAAGGTCGTACTGGTAACCGGTGCTGGTGGTTCAATTGGAAGTGAGTTGTCTCGTCAGATTCTAGCGATTGGCCCAGCCAAGCTGCTGCTGATTGACCAGAGCGAGTTCGCTCTCTATCAGATACATCACGAGTTAGAACAGCGCCTAGCTGGCAAGCAAGGTCAATCCACAGCCCTATTGCCACTGTTGGCCTCGGTTCAGGACAAAGATCGACTACATGAAATCATGTCCACCTGGCGCCCCGACACCGTCTACCATGCTGCTGCTTATAAGCATGTGCCTCTGGTTGAGCACAAT